>PVBE012803660.1_pt1 | contig 46667 bp, 47 predicted proteins | sample 1631181 | NCBI WGS metagenome assembly PVBE01 (sample SAMN08397723, study PRJNA350692) | Marine metagenome, whole genome shotgun sequencing project. | isolation source: water | place: Pacific Ocean | collected 2012-04
CCCGAGCCGAGATCTTCTCGCGAGGGCGTTTCAGGCCGATATGCACGGTCTCGCACACGCGCAGCTTCTAGAGAGGCGCGCGAGAGCAGCGGTCGTTCCGAGACCACAGAGCTTGGGCGCTCAGAGCAGGCAGGAGAGCGACGCTCTGAGGGATCTCGTAGGTCGCACAGGAGCCGCCGTCTCAGGTCCAAAGGGCGGGCGCGAACGAAAGCACAGGGACAAGAGGGGTCTGGAGCCGGGGCCACACGGGCAGAGACACAGCGGACACAGGAGTCAGGGACTGACTTTGCGGCGCGCCTTCAATCCAAAGCTAGCCCGGCAGCCAAGCCTGCGGAGCAGGCCCAGCTAGGGAGCCACACAGACCAAGGCGTGAAGCAAGAGCTCGCGACCTTCCAAGCGCCGCAGGCTCCGGTGAAGTTAGCCCAAGCGCCTGCTCAGTCGACACAGGGAGCACCGGTGGCGAGGGCGAGCGCTGTCGGCGCGCGCTCCGTGCTAGCCGCACCGATCAACGACCCGAAGGGCACAGCAGAGGCCGTGAAGGCTCGCGCCGAGGCGAAGGCGCCCGCAGAGACCGCCCCGACACCTGAGCGAGACCAAGCCTCCGACGTCCTTCGGCAAGTGCGCCTGCAGCTCTTCCCTGAGGCGCGCACAGCGACCGTTCATCTCAAGCCCGCCGAGCTAGGGCGCGTCTCCATCAAGATCGTCGTGGACGGCGATGAGGTGCAGGCCATCGTCCGCGCTGAGACCCCCGAGGCGCTCGCCGCCCTCGAGCAGCACATGCCAGAGCTCCAAGCCTCCCTCAGTGACCGCGGCTTCGCGGACGCCGAGCTAGATCTCGCCCTCGGCTTCGAGGGTGAGAGCGAAGACCACCTCTCCGGCGCGCGCGCCGTAGAGCCCTCACCCGACCACATCCATCGCCTCTTCGCTAACGCTGAAGGGGTCGACTTCTACGCCTGAACCCTAGAGGACCCAAAATGAGCATCTCAGGAATTTCGAACAACGACAGCTCCTTCGCTGACGCCGTAGGCGGCGCGCAGATGGGCAAGGAGGCCTTCATGGAGCTCCTCGTTCAACAACTCAAGAATCAAGACCCGCTGTCTCCGATGGACAACGACAAGTTCGTTGCGCAATTGACACAGCTCTCGTCGCTTGAGGGTATTCAAAATCTCAACGAGAACATGGTCGGTCTCGCGATGTTGCAGCAGAGCAACGCGCTCATGAGCCAGCTCACCCAGAGCTCGGCGCTCATCGGAGATGAGGTCCGGTACATCGACATGGAGACGGGCGAAGAGAGAACAGGGATCGTTCAATCCGTGAAGATCGAAGACGGCCTCGCCGTGCTCAACATCGACGGTGAAGACGTCCCGCTGGCGAGCATCACCGAGGTCACCGGCTCAGGCTCTAGCAGCGACGGCGACACAGACGCCGGCGATGAGACCGACGAAGGGACGGAGGGCTGATCCATGGCTTCCTCCCTCTACACAGCGCTGAGCGCCCTCCACGCCCACCAAGGCTGGCTCGACGTCATCGGCAACAACCTCGCGAACACGAACACACCCGGATTCAAAGCGGCCTCGGCGACCTTCGGTGACGCCTTCTCTCGCAGTTTTCGCCCCGCGATGTCTGCCGGTCAAGCCGGCGGCAGCAACCCGATGCAGATCGGCGGCGGGGTCGCGATGGGCGCGATCTCAAGGGACTTTGGACAAGGCGCTATCTCGCAGACGGGGCGCTCCTTCGACCTCGCGATCGGCGGGAAGGGCTTCTTCGCCCTGAGCAACGGGCGCAGTGACCTCTTCACGCGCGTTGGCAGCTTCGGTCTCGACTCAACGAACACCCTCGTCGATCTAGCGTCTGGTTACCGCGTCCTGTCAGGCAGCGGGCAGGCTGTCACCCTCGACACGACGAAGCCCTTCGCGCCGAGCGCGACGCAGAGCGTCTCTATCACGGGCAACCTGCCCGCTGAGGTCGGAGGCCCTTTCGCAGCAATCCTCACAGGCAACACTCCCTTCCGCGAAGGCAGCGCAGCTTTGATCACAGGGACCGAGACGGCCCCCATCACGATCCCTGCAGGCGAGACCTGGACGATGGAGGTCACCGTCTCTGGCGGCGCGCCTCAGTCCGTCGCGATCCAAGGGACCGGTGCGCCGGTCGGCATGCAAGACGTGGCGGACGCTATCGATGCCCTCGACCACGTGTCTGCGTCCTTGAACGCTGGCGCGATCGAAGTGGTGAGTGACGCCTCCGGCGAAGGCGCGAGCCTCCAGTTCACCCTTGGTGAGGCTGGCCAAGATCTCGCCGCCGCTTGCGGTCTCACGACGAACCTCGTCACGGGCTCCGAAGGTGACGTGACCCCGACGACCGATTTGAACGCGCTCCCCGGCGGGATCGCTGACTATGTCACCGGTGACACGATCACCTTGAGCGGCGTCGACTACGACGGCTCCGCGGTCAACGCCTCCTTCGTCTATGGCACCGACGGGACGACCGTCGCCGACTTGGTGAGCTTCATCGACGGCCTCTATACAGGAGCGACCGCTGCGCTCGACGCGAGCGGAAGGTTGACCTTGACGGCTGACACGGCTGGCGCGACCGAGCTCTCTATCTCGATCAGTGACGGGGCGGAGAACGCTGGCTCAACGAGCTGGTCTGATTATCTGCCGATGGTCACCACGAACGGCACAGACGCCGACCGCGTCGTCACCTCCTCAGAGGTGTTCGACAGCACTGGAGTCAGCAGACAGCTGACCATGAGCTTTGTCCGTGACGCAGACGGCACCTGGACTCTCACGGCAGAGGCCGACGCCGAAGAGGGCGTCGTCACCTCAGAGCCTGTCAGCGGCCTCGCCTTTGACGCCAACGGTGCGCCGAGCAACCTCGCCGCGCAGAACGCGAGCGTCACGGTGGATTGGACCGATGGAGGCTCTCAGACCATGTCGCTCTCGCTCGGCACCGACGGACAGCTCGATGGTTTGACTCAGTTTGGCGACACCACGAGCGCCCGCGTCTCGAGCCAGGACGGCTACGGTGTCGGTGAGCTCGCTGACCTCTCGATTGAAGCTGACGGAGACGTCATGGGTCACTACACGAATGGTCAAGAGCGCACGCTCGGGTCCGTGGGGCTCGCGGTGTTCGGTAACGCCGAAGGCCTGGAGGCTATCGGCGGCAATTTCTGGCGTGAGACCGTCGCGAGCGGCAGCGCGAGTTTGGGCGCAGGCAACAGCGGCCCCGCTGGTGTCGTCATTGGTGGCGCCCTCGAGGAGTCCAACGTGGACACCGCCGAGGAGTTCGTCCATCTGATTGAGGCGCAGCGCGGCTACCAGGCCAGCTCCAGGGTCATCAGCGTCCAAGACGAGCTCCTGAATGACGCCGTGAATTTGATCTGATCCTGTCGGACTCGATCCGGAAAGCAACGAGCCAAGCGTGAGAGCACGCGGATCGGCTGTAACAAGAAACGGGGGGCGCTGCGTTCAACATGCAGCGCCCCCCGCTCTACACAGACCCCTACATGCAGAACGAGATCCTCAGCGCGTTGGAGAGGTTGAAGGTAGAGCCTTGTGTGGAGCCTGGATCCCGATACCAGAACTGGAAGTTCCAGGCAGCGCCGGGCGTGACGGCGCCCGGGCCGGTGTCACACGGCTTCTTGTCCAAGAACGACGGGAGGACGGCGTGGCCGACGGAGTCCATCGAGAGGGGCGGGTAGATCCTGAAGAGGCCACCAGAGCCTCCGCTGACACACCGGATGCCGTTTCCAAACGCGACATCCGTGGTCCCGGCTCCGTAGAAGAAGAGGCCAACCTTGCCTGGTACTCCGCCGTTCACTTCGAGCGAGAGGTCGTTTGTAGAGACGCTCGCACTGCCGGAGAAGCCTAGGTAGGCACCCACACCGGTTGAGTTCACTCGACTTTCGCAGAAAGCTGTGGGTTGAGCGCAACCGGAGTCGAGGTCATGGACGAAGACATCCCAGGTGCCGTTCGTGTCATGGTGGACCACGAGGCTCGAGGCGCTCGAGTAGACAAGGACGCGGCCGTCGCCTGAGATCCCGCCGTTGAACATGTCGTAGTTGATGGGGGCCCCCGCATAGGTGAGCCCAGCGAGGGCGATTACGGCGTTCGAGGGACTGGCGTCGAAGACGCCGTCCTCGTCTGGGTCGCGGTCGACGACAACGAGATCCCTGAAGATGAAGTGCCCCGGGTCCCCGACGAACAGGTTCGTTGAGAGGGTCATGAAGGAGACGTAGCGGCCGTCCGAAGAAATGGCAGCGTCGTAGCTGTGGTTGTTGGCTTCGCTCCCGTCCGGAAGGGCGCTCAGGCGGGTCGTTACGCCAGCGACAATGTCCCGGACGTAGACATTCCATCGACCGCTGGAGGTGCCCGGAGTCACGCTGGCGCCTGCGCTCTCGAAGAGCACCTGACTCTCGTCTCCGGAGATGTGGCCCCAATTTCCACCTGCACCTAGATTACCGAGATGGCCCAGGCTCGCGCGAACGCGCGTCAAGGCCGAGTCGGCTCCCGTAGTGCTGTAGAACACGTCCAATTTGCCGTTGATGTCCGGGAAAGACTCCCCAGGGCCGAGGAGGTTCGTCGCGTCGCTCTGGAAAACCAGGTGAGAACCGTCGTCGCTTAGATCGGGGTGTCCACAGACGAGTCCGTCCGCCCCAGCGATGGGCTCGCCGGCCGCGTTGAATCCGATGGACGCGTTCGTGATACCGCCTGAACTGCGGTGCCAGACGAACATGTCTTCGTAGATCCCGTTGTAGTCCGCTGCCAGGTTTGAGGCATAGGAGTTGAACGCGATCTTGGAGCCGTCTCCGGAGATGGAGATCCCGTACTCGCCGCTCTTGTGGTTTGCAGGTGCGCCATCGGAGGCCTTGCTGATCAGAATGGTCAGTCCGGGGCCCTCGTCGAAGACCCCATCCTCGTCCGAGTCGCGGTCGTGTAGGAACACGTCCGCGATCCCGTTGCTGTCTCCTGAGACAAGATTCGAAGCCAGACTCGAGAACACGACCCAGCGTCCATCCGCAGAGATGTCAATTGAACGGCTGGCTTGACCGCTGTCGTTGTCTCCCTCCACTCCACCGGACCCGGTGCTGACACGGACGGTGGTGCCGAGGAGGCGATCGCGGACGAAGACGTCTTCTTTCCCGTTGCTGTCTCCAGCGACCAAGTTGCTGGCGATGCTGGCGAACGCCACGTGGCGACCATCTGAAGAGATTTGACTGTTGTCGGAGGCGCTGTCGCCTCCTCGATAGTACGAGTCGACGGAGACGCGATCGGTCACTTGTGCGTGAGCCTTCGGTTGAAGAACAGCGAGGGCGGTGATGATCGGTGTGATGATGAGGAGGGCTTTATTTAAGTGGGGCATGCTTTTGTTGATGTTAAGGATCTGACCGAGCTCTTTGTGCGTATGGGGACAAGCGCATATGGGGCCGCAAATGTGACCGCAAAATCCAAGAGCCCTCTTGCGCGGTGCCCACGGGCCGTAGCGGGGCTCGCGCTTGGGTCTGGTTGCGGTCTTTGAGGCTACGGAAGGTGATAAGAACCCCGCGCAGCCAGGCAGTCGGGTTGCGTGTCCCAGATCTCTACGTGTCGGTTGGCTGACATTCGAACCCTGAGCGACTCACCGGCTCGGAGGGTGTAGACGTTCCACTTCCAGGGGAAGAAGGACTGGACCTGAACCTCCACGGTTCCAGGTCCAATGTTCTCAACCACCAGGACGCCTGCTCTGTCAGACTCACCGATGTACATATTTCTACCGTCTTTGATCTTCCAGCGGCCCTTCTCGGCCATCGTGGAGCCGGCGGTGTGAGCCTCCGGTTGGATCATGGTGGCCTCTTCGGGGTTTTGGGTGGTCCCATAATCGGGGGAGACAGAGACGGGAGAGAGGGCCGCGATAGCGGTCAGGAGCACGGGCACTAGGTCGAGGTGTGACATGTTGATTTCCTCTGTGGGATGGGATTTCTGCGAACAACAGGTAGAGCGCAGCTGGGCCGGGGAATGTGACTGACATCTCGAGAAAAGAACCCGAGAGGTGTCTTTGGGCACTCAGCGGGCACGCGATTTCCTCCGATCTCTTGGAGGGCTAAGATGGCGAGCCATGACGGTCTTCCCTGAGGCCCCTGACGAGAACACGACGATCGACTTGGTGCGTCGAGCCAAGGGAGGAGAGGAGGAGGCTTGGAACCGGCTCTTCGAGCGTTATCACGATCACCTGCTCCTTGCGGTTCGGCTGCGCTTGGGCCGCCGCCTGCGCTCGGTGCTCGAGAGCGGGGACATCTTCCAGAGCGTCGCACTGGAGGCCTTTCGGGATCTTGGGCAGTTCACCCCCGAGGGTGAGGGCAGCTTCCGCGCGTACCTCAATCGGCTGGTGTTGAACAAGATCACCGACCGGGCGCGGTACTTCGAGGCAGCCAAGCGGCAGGGGGGGAAGAACCTCTCCAAGACCGGACTCGAGAAGCTCCCACAGTTGGGGGAGGAGCTCAGCTATCACGACTCGAGCGGTCGATTCGAGAGCCTGGAACGGGAGATTCAACGACTCCCCGAGGAGATGCGGGAGGTGCTGCTGATGCGGAACTTCGACGGGTTCACGAGCCAAGAGGTCGCGAGGGTCGTAGGGAAGAGCGATGACGCGGTGCGGAAGATCTATTCACGAGCAGTAGCGAGACTGGCCACCCGGCTGGGTGATGAGGGAGGGGTTTGAGCCAGCCTGACATTGAGGAGCTCGTCGCCGAGTACATCGAACGGCGGGAGGCTGGGGAGTCCTTAGAGCCGGGAGAGTTCGCCCGTGAACATCCTCAAGAGCAGGAGGAAATCCTCGCTGCCCTGCAGAGAGTCGATCAGGCCGAAAAATTGATGCAGGACCCTGGGTGGCCCACGGAGCGTCTCGGGCCCTACCGGATGCGGGGAACGATCGGCCGTGGCGGAATGGGGAGAGTCTTCAAGGCAGTCCATGATGACCGACCAGATGAGGAGATCGCTCTCAAGGTCCTCTCACCCCTTGCTGTTTCAGACGCGCGCGCGCGGTCGAGGTTCAGTAGGGAGGGGCGCGCCCTGGAGAAGATCGATCATCCTGGGATCGTGCGCGTCCTTGAGTTTGGCGTGGTGGATGGCACCCCCTACTTGGCCATGGAGTGGGTGCAAGGCCCAAGCTTGGAAGAGGTCTTGTCCGATGCGCGCTCTGCGCGCCGCTCAGGAGACAAGGACCCTCCGAGCGATCTGCTCTCGCTAGGTGGGGAGCTGAGCGGGCATGAGAGGGTGGCGTGGATCTGCGCGAAGCTCGCCCGCGCTGTGGCAACTGTGCACGCCTCCGGAGTGCTTCACCGGGATGTCAAGCCAGCGAACGTCATCTTGCGAGGGGACGGTTCTCCGGTCCTCGTCGATTTCGGTCTCGCTCGCGGCGAAGAGACCGTGAGCCTCACCTCTTCAGGTGATCTCTTGGGGACGCCCCGATACATGTCTCCGGAGCAGGCGCGGGGAGAGGAGGTAGACGAACGCGCAGATGTCCACGCCTTGGGAGTGGTCTTGTACGAGCTCTTAACGCTAGACGCCCCTCATCAAGGTGCAGATGCTCTCAGCGTCCTCAGGTCCGTGACAGAGAAGCCGATTCCTTCCGTGATGAGGAGCGACCCCTCCGTCCCCAGACCCCTGAAGAGAATCGTCGAGCGAGCCAGCGCATATCGTCGCGACGCTCGGTACATGAGCGTCGCCGAGTTGGCGGAAGACCTCGAGGCCTTCCTTAGGGGAGACGGCCTGATCGCAAAGAGGTTCAGCGCATGGGAGCGACTCCAAGAAGCCTGGTTGCTACGAAGAAAGACACTGGTCGGCTCCCTCCTCATAGCCTTATCGGTAGCGGTTGGCGCCTCTTTGCAAAGGGAAGAACAAGACCTGGAGTTGCTCGTCGCCCAGGCTTGCTTGGCATATGCCGCGGGAGACTTGGAGAAGACGGCGGAGGAGGCCGAGCGAATCATCGAGATCGATTCGGACAACCAGACGGCTCAGTTTTTGGCGAGCGTCTCTCGGGGGCAGCTACCCACACAGTCCGCCGATCCCGTTATCGACCTCTTGATCCAAGGCATGGTGCACAGACGTGAGATGAGGTGGAGTGAAGCGAGAAGTGACTTTGAGGAGGCGCACGACTTAGAGCCGGAGTCCAGGCTGGCGAAGATCATGCTGGATCAGGTGAACAGCGAAATGTTTGAGGGACAGGTTGGAAAATATGAAGGGATCCTTCAGGACGACCCTGACTCGCCTTCCTCTTGGCGTCGTCGTGGCGAACTGCTCTATGAGCAAGAGCGCTTTCAAGAGGCTGAACGAGCGTGGACAAAAGTCGTGGAGCTCGAGCCGGGCGACTCTCTGGGCTGGAAGATGCTTGCGCTCACTCACTATCAGCTCGCCAAGCGGTCTCCGGAGAAGAGTGCGCTGTACCAACGGGCGACAGAAGACATCGCTCACTCAACGATCTCAACCCAGCTGGACTATGCCGACGGTTTGTTAAGGGGGGACAAGTGGGATGCGGCCGCTCATGTGAGAGAGGTCATCCAGAAGGTCTTAGGAGAGGAACCGGAGAATGCGAGGGCGATGGAGCTCATGGGCTGGTCCTATGACTATCAACACGAGTTCCCTGAGGCGTTGAAGTGGTATGAGCGCGCACATCAACAAGACCCCAGCGAGCCTGCCTACTCGCTAGAGATAGCTGCTGTAGTCGCGGGTTCGATGAGCGCTACGTGCGCACAGTGCAGGGAGTTCTTCGAGAAAAACCCGGACTATTTAGACCCCGTAGAGGTGGAGACTTATGCCCTGAAGGTTCTCGTCGCAGACCAAGGCTCCTCCAATTACACGCTCAGTGCGGCTGACTATGCACGGAACGCTGGACGTACCGAAGCGATGGAGGCGCGCATCGAAGTGCTCCTATCTCAACCGGGAAGAGAGCTCTCAAATGCAGCGGGGGAGACTCTCCGAAAGGCGTTGGAGATCCTCAGGAGATGACTCCAAGAGGGCAGGCTTGAAGACCCCGAGCGTGGAAAGGGGGCCCGGAACGCCTTTCCCGACCGGGAAAACACTTCCCACTTCTTGCGGGGAGAGATCTGATACACGGCACGGCTGGGGTTATATAAGTAGTTATATAACAAAGACTTATGGTTGTTTCCTGGTCACCCCACCGCTTGGCAAGGCGCGTGCTACTAAGCCGGTGTTATGGATACCGGACTCTACAACGGCGTCAGCGCCCTCCGCACCGCAGAGAAGCGCCTCGAGGCTATCACGGCCAACCTGGCAAACGTCGACACCCCTGGCTTCAAGCGTCAGGCAGGCGCGACGCAGGCTTTCACCGTTCCCGCTGCAGAGGGATACCTCGAGGTGGACACACGCCACCGCAGTGACTTCAGCCAAGGCGATCTAGAGCGGTCCTCAAGCCCCTACCACCTGGCCATCGACGGCCGTGGTTGGTTCGTGGTGGAGGGAGAGAGCGGCGAGCTCTACACCCGGCGCGGAAACTTCCGCGTTGACGGTGCAGGGATCCTCAAGTCCTCCGAGGGCCACCCCGTCGCGTGGGAGACCAGCGGCGGCCTCATCGATTCGCACGGAGACATCGTCCAGGTCGATGGCGAGGGAGTCGTGCGACAAGGGGACAGCGAGATCGGTCGCCTGCGCGTCGTGGACTTCACGAACGACGAGGCGCTCTCTTCAGTCGGCGGCGGCTACTACACCGCCACACAAGAAGCCAACGAGCTCCCCGCTGAGGGAGCCGTACACCAAGGACACCTGGAGAGCTCTAACGTGTCATCGATGGACGAGCTCGTCTCGATGATCACCGTTCAGCGCTCCTTCGAGTCGGCGAACCGGCTCGTGCAAATGATCAACCGAACCTACGAGCGCTTGCTGCAGCAGCGCATCGGCTAGCCCAAGCAACCCAAAGAGGAACTCCTCCCATGATCCGTGCATTGATGACAGCGGCCTCTGGAATGAAGGCCCAACAAAAGCAGGTCGACAACATCGCGAACAACATCGCGAACGTGAACACCGCAGGCTTCAAGCGGAGCGATCTCAACTTCCGCTCGCTCTTCTACCAGACCTACGAGAACCCCGGCGCCGCGACCGGCTCCAACCACATGCGCCCCACCGGCCTGCAGCTAGGCAGCGGCGTGGAGATCTCCGGTTCGCATAAGGACTTCCGCCAAGGCGAGCTCGTCGCCAGCGGTCAAGCGCTCGACCTCGCTGTCCAAGGCGAGGGCTTCTTCGCGGTCAAGCAGCCCAACGGGGAGATCCGCTACACCCGCGACGGGACCTTCCACCGCGACGGGGAAGGGAAGATCGTCACCGCGCAAGGTTACGAGCTCCTCAACGCGCCCACGATCGCTCGGGACGTCGTCGGCATCGACATCGCAGAGGACGGGACCATCTCGACCCGCGTGTCTGATGACCAGCCGCCCACGGAGGCCGGACGAATCCAGCTGTGGCGCTTCGCCAACCCCGCCGGCCTCAAGGCCCAGGGCGCCAACCTCTTCAGCGAGACCGTCAGCTCTGGCCAAGGCCAGTCCGTCTCGCCGGGCGAGAGCGGCACCGGCGTCATCCGTCAGGGATACAAGGAGCGCTCGAACGTCGCCGTCGTCGACGAGCTCGTCGGGCTGATCCTCGCCCAGCGTAACTACGAAGTGAACAGCCGCGCCGTGAAGGTCTCTGACGAGATGCTTCAGCAGGTCAACCAAATGGTCCGGTAGGTGAATGATGCTGACCCTCCAACTTCTCCTCCTCGCTGGCGGCGTCTCAGTGGATCTCCCTGCTGAGGCTGAGGCCACCGGCGCGACGATCATGCTCGGTGAGATCGCAACGCTCACGGGCGATGACCCTGAGGCACTCAAGGTCGTCAGCAATATCGAGCTCGGCTACATGCCCGCGCCTGGTTACAGCAGGACCCTGCACCGCTGGAAGCTCGAGCGGGCGGTCACGCTCTTGGCGCCCGATATTGAGGTGAAGTGGACAGGCGAGAGCGCCTGCCGCGTCGAACCTGTCGTCGAGATGATCCGAGCGACCGACCTCTTCGAGACAGCCCACAAAGCCGTGAGAGGCCTCTTCAATGGAGAAGAGGTCACCATCAAGGCGACCGGCATCATCAGCGATATCAGCGTCCCGCGTGGGGCTGTCGCTGCGGTGCTTCGGGCTGATCTGACTCACAACAAGCAGCGCCCCGGCACCTGGAGCGTCCCTGTTCGTGTGCTCGTAGACGGGACCCCGTATCACACCGCGTGGATCGGGCTGAATGTCGAGCTCTATCAAGAGCTCCCCGTGCTGCTCGAGCCCGCCCCCAAAGGGACGAAGCTCACCACCACGATGTTCGCAGTCCGCCGTGTTCGCGTGGAGGAGACCAACTCACAGCCGCTCGCCCTGAGCCTCCTCTCAGATGCGGTCGCGGTGCGCGCTATGCCAGCTGGCCACGTCGTCACAGAGCGTGACGTCGAGCGGCCCCTCGCGGTCAACGCGAACGCCCCTGTCAGGATCGAGATTGTGATCGGTCACATCCGCGCCTCAATCGAAGGCCGCGCCCTGCAGAGCGGACGCATCGGTGACCTCGTCACAGTGCGGATCGAAGCGACGGGTAAAGAGATTCAAGCGACCGTGACTGGTCGCGAGCAAGTCACTCGTGAGCTCAAGAGGGCTCGCTGAACAGCAAGGAGACACAGATGAAAAAGACCCAACGAATCGCCCTGTTGGCCCTCATGGCCATAACGACCCTCTCGACCGACGCCAGCGCTCAGCGCCGCGCCGGCTCGATCTATCAGCCCGACCAAGGCCCCTTCGTCTTGGTGGGGGACCGCACCGCGCGCAGGCCTGGCGACCTGGTCACGATCGTGATCAGTGAGAACCAGGACGTCCGCAACGAGGAGACGAGCGACCTCAGCACCCAGAAGGGGCTCGACTATCAACTCACCGCGTTCGACCTGAAGCCGAACATGTTCTCGACGCTGCCGAGCGTGCAGTCAGGGACCGAAGACAGCTTCAGCGGCTCAGCGAACTATGAGAAGACCGGCACGTTCAGCGCGCGCATGACCGCGGTCGTGGTGGACAAGCTCCCGAACGGGAACCTGGTCGTGAACGGTCGCCGCGAGATCCGCGTCGACAACGAGGTCAAGGTGATCGAGTTCAGCGGCGTCGTTCGCCGCTTCGACATCCAACCTGACAACTCGGTGCAGAGCGAGCTCGTCGCAGACGCACGCATCAGCTACTCGGGGACCGGCCCCATGACCCGCGCGACGAACCGTCACGGGCTCGGCGGGTTCCTACACGACGCCCTCGCTTGGCTGTGGCCCTTCTAGAGCACGGAGAACCTGAATCATGTTGACCACCCTCCTCCTCTCCGTCGCGGCAGCGCTCCCTCAGGACGCTGGCGACGTGACCCCCGCAGAAGACGTCCGCTCCTGGCCTTGGGGCGGGATCGAATCTCCCATCCAACCGACGGGGCGCTCGAGCGCTGAAGTCAGGAGGTCGCCGAGGTTCACGCCTCAGCCCGGCCGCCCGATCTCGGACTCCCTCCGAGTCCCCGTGAAGAGCCTCGTCGCCGTCCGCGGCCAAGAGGACAACCACATCATGGGTGTCGGGCTCGTCACAGGTCTCGCTGGGACCGGCGACACCAGCGACACCGCCAAGCAGCTCGTCATGAACCTGCTCTTGACGCGGAACATCCACATCAACATCCAGGACCTGAACGCGAAGAACGTCGCGATCGTCCGCGTCGAGGCTGACCTGCCCGCGGGCCTCAAGCCCGGCCGGCGCCTCCCCGTCCGCGTGTCGGCTATTGGGGACGCGAAGAGCCTCGAGGGTGGCTCGCTCACCTTCACCGAGCTCACCGACGTGTCTGGAGAGATCGTCTACGCGACCGCCGCAGGGCCGATCACGGTCGGCGGCTTCCGCGCAGAGGGCAACGCAGCAACCGCGACCCGCAACCACGTGACCGCCGGGACCCTCCCTGACGGCGGCAAGGTTGAGCGTGAGGTCGAGACGTCGATCGTCTCAGATCACGGCTACATCTACCTCGACGCCCGCATGGGTCAAGACACCTTCGGGAACACCGTGCGGATCACTGAGGCCATCAACAACCTGTACCCCGGCGCGGCCAGCTCTCTGCTTGACGGCAAGACCGTCCGGGTCGTGGTGCCAGCCGATCTCCCCGAAGAGACCCACCTCGCCTACCTCACGAGCTTCCTCGATCAAGAGATCGAGTCAGAGAACGTCGCGCGCGTCCTCGTCGACGAGTCCAGCGGGCTCATCGTCATGGGCGGCGACGTGCGCTTGCGCCCCGGCCTCGTGGTGCACGGCAACCTGACCGTCACGATCGCTGAGTCACCGCAAGTGAGCCAGCCCGGCCCCTTCTCGAACGGCACGACTGAGGTCGTGGACCGCACTGATCTTCAAATCACCGAGGAGAACAACGGCCCGGTGTTGATGCCTGGCGCCGCCAACCTCGCTGAGGTCGCGGAGGTGTTGAACCTCTTAGGGACGAGCCCCCGTGACACCATCAGCATCCTCCAGGGGATGCAGCGGAACGGCCTCTTGGTCGCAGAGATTCAGAGGCTCTAAGGATGGACGTGCTGAACACAACCACGACCGCTGCGGACCTCCAAGCTGGGGGTGTCGAGCGCGGGCTCGCGCGCCTCTCTGCCATGGGGGACGACGCGAACCCGGCCGAGGCCGCGAAGATGTTCGAGTCTCTCCTCGCGACGATGCTCGTGAAGGAGGCCCGCAGGAGCCTCGGCGACGGCGGCTTCTTCGGGGAAGGCCCCGGAGCCGACGTCTTCAGCGGCTGGCTCGATCAACACGTCGGTCAAGCGCTCGCAGATGGCTGGGACCTCGACCTCGCGAGCATGGTGCGCGCAGGTCTCATCGAGAAGCAGGAGGGAAGCAAATGAGTGAACAAAAATTAGCCAACCAGCTCGAGGCGCTCCTCGACGAAGAGCTCGCCGCTCGCGGTCGCACGACCTCGATCCTCAACGAGCAGATCGAGACCCTTCAAGAGAAGGATCTAGATGCCTTCGCCGAGTGCTCCGCGCGCATGGAGCGCGAGCTCTCGTCGAACGCAGAGCGCGGCGGCCGCCGCGCACGGATCGTGGCGCTCCTCGCCGCGCAGTGGAAGATCGCGCCGACGGCGCTGACCCTCGCGAGCATCGGGAGACGCCTTGGAGACGCCGGCACGCGCGTCCTCGCAAAGCGCGAGGCCTTGCGTGAGGCAGTCGCCACAGAGCTGTGGGCCAACCGTCGACTCGGAGTCTTGATGGGCGCTGAGCGTCGCCTGGTGCGCGATCTCTTGCGCACGATCTATGGCGAAGAGGTCGAGCGCTCGCTCGACAGCGCCGGGAACCTCGTAGACGCAGAGGCCTGAACCATGTCGAACATCGGACTCAACATTGGCCTGCGGGCCCTCTTGACCAGCCAGTCCTCCCTGGACGTCATCGGCCAGAACTTGGCCAACGCCAACACCCCTGGCTACTCGCGGCAGCGCGTACAGCTGGGCTCCTCCGGCGTCATCTTCCGCCACGGGCTCGGGTTTGGGACCGGCGTAGACGCGACGATGATCGGCCGGAGCGTGGACAACCTCCTCGCAGGGCGCATCGTCAACGAGGTCTCAGACCTCTTCCGCCTCGACTCTAGGGTCTCAGGACTCTCAGAGGTGGAGTCCGCGCTGGGTGAGCCCGGCGGCTTCGGGATGTCCTCAAGCCTGTCTGAATTCTTCCTGTCCGCGTCAGAGCTCTCTGCGAACGCGAACGACTCGATCCTCCGTACGGGCTTCCTCGAGTCCGCGCGCTCTCTAGCCGACGGCTTCCGATCCACGCTCTCGAGCCTCGAGGGGCTGCGCGGTGATTCAGCACGTCAGGCGGATCTCACCACGACGGAGATCAACTTGCTCACGGAGCGGGTGGCGAACCTCAACCATGAGATCCGCAACCAAGAGGCCGGCGGGGTCCCCGCGAACAGCCTCCGTGACGACCGAGATCAGGTCCTGCGCGAGCTCTCCAAGCTCGTCGACATCTCTTACTCCGAAGCAGGCGACGGCACCGTCAGCGTCCAGACCTCCGGCCGCCTCTTGGTCGGCCAAGGCGGCGCGGTCGAGATGAGCACTCAGCTCGCGGCGGACGGCTCTGTCGAGGTGCTCCTCGGCGGCAGCTCCGAACAGCTCGACGTGAGCGGCGGAAAGCTCGCAGGCCTCTTGAGCGTCCAAGGGGGGTATCTCCCCAAGCTCTTCGGCCAGCTGGACTCCTTCGCACGCGACATGATCATCGAGGCGAACCGGGCCCACTCGACTGGGATCCCGCAAGCCGGGCACATGACCCGCGCGGTCTCTGAACACACGATCGCCGACACCGACGGTGACGGCGCGCTCACCGATGAGCTCCTCGCAGACGCTGGCCTGCCCTTCGACCTCAGCACCGGCACCCTCAGGGTCAACGTGAGAGACCTCGAGTCCGGCGTCCTCCACTCGCAGGAGATCGCCATTGACGCAGAGAGCACGACGGTGGGAGACCTCCTCGCGGCGCTCTCGAGCGTGGACGGCGTCGGCGCCTCGCTCGACGGACAAGGGCACGTGTCCATCCAAGCCGAGGCCGGCTTTGGCTTCGACTTCTCTGGCCGACTCAACGACACGCCTGACGCCGCCGGCACCTTCGGCAGCGGTCACGCTTCGCTCGGTACGGGCGCACAAGGCCCGTTCGCGCTCGCAGATGGAGACACGATCGACATGGTCGGTCCCGCGGGAGCGTTCAGCGTGAGCCTCGACCAGGGCGACTTCTTCGAGATCACCGAGGCGACCGCGAGCGAGCTCGCTGACGTCTTGAACGCGAACCCGGACATGCAGGCGAACGGACTGCGCGCGGTGGTCGTCGCTGACCGCCTGTTCATCCAAACAGAAGGGAGCGGCGCCACAGAGACCTTCCAGGTCGCGGGCGGCACCGCGCTCGCCTCGCTCGGCTGGACCGCCGGCACCACCGTCACAGGCGCCGATGCAGGCGCCACGGTGACGGTCTCTGGCTCCTACACCGGAGCGGGGAACGATCAGTTCGTGTTCACGCCGCGCACAGACGGCGACATCGGCACGACCGCCGGTCTCCTCGTTGACGTGTACGACGTCGACGGCAACCTCGTCAACACCCTCGATGTTGGTGAGGGATATCTGCCCGGCACCGAGCTTGAGGTCGCAGAGGGTGTCAGCGTGAGCTTCGGCTTCGGGACCCTGTCCGCGACCGAGAACGACGCGTTCAGCGTGGACCTCGTCTCCGACTCGGACACCGCGGACGTCCTCGTCGCCCTCGGAATCGGAGGGCTGTTCACTGGGACGGGCGCTGAAGACCTCGGCGTGAGCGAAGCGCTGCTCGCGGACCCGAGCCTGCTCAACGCCTCAACCTCCGGCTTATCAGGGGATGCTGGCGCGATCCTCGAGCTCCTCGGGCTCCAGTACGGAGGCGCAGAGAGCTCCGGCGGCGGAGGTCTCGAGGCAGCCTTCTCAAACATCGTCACAGAGCTCGGCTTTGAGACCCAGAGCGCGATGAGCGCGCGTGACGTGGAGGAGTACGTCGTCGCGAGCCTTGACCAGCGGCGCGCAGAGCTCTCCGGCGTCAACGTCGACGAAGAGCTCGTCGAGATGATGCGCTTCGAGCAGTCCTTCGCCGCAGCGTCTCGCTACATCTCGGTCATCAACGAACTCAACGACTCACTCCTCGCACTCATCTAGTCATGACCTTACGACCCACTCAGAGCTCCATCTTCTCGCTGGTAAAGAGCGGCATCCTCCGCAACCAAGCGCGGCTCTCGAGCGCACAAGAGATGTTGTCTTCCGGTAAGCGCATCCTGCGCCCCTCAGATGACCCTGGGGGGACAGCGAAGGTGCTCAGCTTGCGGGGACATCTGACCTCCCTGGAGCGCTACCGCTCGGCCGCTCTCGGCGCGCAGCCGCCGATGCAGCTCGCTGCCTCCTCCCTCGAGCAGGGCAGCGCGATCATCGCGGACATGAAGTCGCTCGTCTTGCAGGGGCTCAACGGGACCCTGAGCGATGACGACCGCTCCTCGTTAGCGGCGGACCTGAAGATCCAGCTCGAGGAGCTCCTCGACGTCGCCAACACGAGGTTCGGCGGCGAGGCGCTGTTCGCAGGAGCAGAGGTCGGAGGTCCGGCCTTCGCTAAGTCAGGCGCTAGCGGCTACGCATATCAGGGCGGCGGCGCCGCCCAGTCCATAGAGATCGGTAAGGGCGTCCGCACAGAGACCTTGGTGACAGGACAAGACGCCTTCGGGAGGTTCGAGTACGCCGGGGTCTCCTTCTCAGGTCTCACGGGGATCGGCGAAGGGGTGCGCGCCAACGAGGGCGCGGGCTTTGAGTACCTCACACTTCGACACGACGCCACGACCGGCGCCCCCGGCGCCGGCGTCGTCCTCGCCAACGGCGGCGCTGACGACACGATCTTGGGCGCACATACGCTCACAATCGATGGCACCGCCGGGACTGTGACGCTGGACGGGGGAGGCCCGCTCGCCATCCCTCAGGCGACGGACCCCGACTTCACTGACTTCGTCATCACGAACGAGCTCGGCGCGGAGGTCCACCTCGACTTCAGCGCATACGCAGGGGGCTCGAGCACCTCGGCGCTCACCGGAGAGGGCTCGATCTCGATCGACGACGTGAACTTCACGGCGTTGACCCTGACGGAGACAGACATGCAGTTGATCGACGAGGCCTCAGGGTCCGTCATTCATGTGGACGCCACCGCAGTGCACCGCTCCGGCGTCGAACTGGTCAGCTTTGACGGCGCAGCGAACATCTTTGACGCCCTCTTGGGCGCGGTCGAAGACCTAGAGAACGGACATGATCTGAGCGCTAGCGAGATGTCCGCGCGCTTAGAGATGCGCCTCGGCGAGATCGATCGCAACCACGGCAACCTCTTGCAGAGCGTCGCGGTCCTCGGCTCTCGACTCGAGCGCATCGACAGCACCCTCGGGCGCTTGGACGGGGTCGCGATGCAGGTCACCACCCACCTGAGCCAAGTCGAGGACGCAGACCTCGCGAGCGTCGTGATGGACGCCGGGCAAGCAGAGCAGACCATGCAGCTCGCGCAGATGGCTGGCTCTCGCCTGATGCAGAACACCCTCCTGAACTTCCTGAGGTGATCAGATGAACTCCCAGCAACCCATCTCTTGGAAGCCGACCACCGCGAACGTCGGAGCGACGACGCCGTCTGAGCACGCAGGCGGTGAGCGCCTCGTAGACAGCGCCGCCTTCAAGGCGGTCTTGGAGCGCCTGGAGGACGCAGCCCGTGATCTCTCTCGCCGCAGCGAGTCTCTCGAAGACACGAGCGACCTCTCGGGCGCGGTTCAGGACGCGGCGAGCAGCCTCGGTGACGCCCTCGCCCTGAGAGACTCTGTCTTGGACGCCTATCGCAGCGCTCAGCAGGCCTCGAGAGCGAGCGAAGAAGACGTCGCGTGAAGTTCACAGCAGAGCTTGGTCCCCGCCAGGGCTTGGAGATGATGACCTCTGTCCTGCGCCCGGACGGAGACCTCACCGCCGAGTATCCGCTCGTCTTTGACGAGGACGGTCCGGGTGAGCTCTACGCGCTCTTGGAAGGCGACCAGGTCTTGTCTGCGTGTGCGGTGCTCGAGCGAGAGCTCCTTTATCCGGGCGGTCAGTCGACAGCAGGGTTCATCGGCTCCGTCTCTACTCATCCCGACGCCCGCGGCCGAGGCCTCGCGACCCATCTCCTCAGCGAGGTCGAGGGCGCGCTCCGCGCGCGCGGCTGCGAGCACGCGCTGCTTTGGGCGGACGACTCTGGGTTTTACGCGCGCCGGGGATATTCGCTCGACGGAGCAGAGACAGACTTCCTCGTTGACCGGGTGCCAGAAGAGCTGCTGGACGCAGCGCTGAGCGTCCGTCCGCTCGAGGCAGGGGACGTGGCGCGGGTTCATGAGCTCTATACATGGCACGGCGCGCGCGTCGAACGAGCCTCGGAGGAGACCCGGAGGCTGCTGACTTGCCCGAGGATGAGCGTCCTCGTCGCGACGCGTGCAGGCGAGGTCGAGGCCTACGTCTGCTTCGGGAGAGGGGCTGACCTCGGCGGTGTCGCTCATGAGTGGGGAGGTGCACCGAGAGGTGTCCTCGCATGTCTCGCGGTGCTCTTGGAGCGCGCTGATTCGCTCTTCGTGATGGCTCCGGGTGAGCCTGGGCCGATGGGCGAGCTCTTAGATTCATGCGGAGCGATCCGCGCAGCGGGTCGCCTCGGGATGACGAAGCCGCTCGGGCAAAAAAAGACGTTGCCTGAAGGGGCGTTTGTCTGGGGGCTGGACTCGATCTAAGAGTCAGGCTCTCCCGCCTCTATAGAGAGCGACCGGTCCGAACCTCTGGCTCTTAGAGAGCGGGTGCAGGGCTTCGCGGAATCGTGCGGAATCGTGCGGTCTCGTGATCAGTCGGCGTAGTTGTCGGGGAAGAGCCGGCGCTCAACCGCTTCGATGACTGAGTGGAGGACCGTGATGTGGACCTCCTGGATGCGATCGGACGTGGTCGCGTCAGGGACGACGATGGCTACGTCTGAGAGCGCGAGCGCGGCGCCGCCACCTCTCCCCAAGAGCCCGACGGTCTTCACCCCGCGGGCGCGCGCCTCTTCGAGGGCGCGCAAGATGTTCGGTGAGCCGCCGCTCGTGGAGAGCGCGATGAGCAGGTCTCCCTCGCGGCCGTGCGCGGCGACCTGACGAGCGAACACCTCATCGAAGCCGAAGTCGTTTGCGATGCAAGTCAGCTGGGCTGGGTCGCTGAACGCTAGCGCAGGGAGCGGGCCTCGGTCTCCGCGGAAGCGCCCAGTCCACTCCTCTGCGAAGTGCATCGCGTCGCACATGCTCCCGCCGTTTCCACAAGCGAGGAGCTTCTTCCCTCCAGAGAGGGCCTCGTAGGCGAGGTCTGCGAACTCTGCGGCGGCGGTCAGGGCGGCTTCATCTGCGGAGAACGCAGCGAGGGTGTCTGCGGCGACAGAGAGGGAGGAGCGGAGGTCGTCGATGGTGGGGCTCATACTGGCGCATTTTGCGCTTGGCGGAGGGGAAGGAACAGAGGAGACGCTGTAGTCAGCCAAGAAAGCACTAGGAGTTTCCTATAAGTAAAGCACTGTAAACAAAGGGTTTACAGCGCCGTGTTTGAGGGATTCCGGGTGGAGTGGGATCCAAAGGGGTCTAGATCTCGTTTCTAAGGTGAAGGGGTAACTAACCATGATGAAACTTGGAAACATTCTGCAACGGGCGCGCGGCAAAGAGTCGCGGGTCCAATTTGCTCGCCGGCTGGGTCTCTCGTACACGTTCGTTCGTGCGATGGAACACGGCATGCGACATCCCTCCGATCGCGTTCTCGTGGAGATCGCTGACCGGTTGGGCCTCGACTCTTCAGAACTCCTCCTCGCGGCGTATTGCGACCGCTCGCCCATGCTGGCGCGCGTTCTCGAGACCCGGGGGATTGAGGTGGAGCCGGGGGTGATTGAGGAGACGACAGTGACGACGGAAGCTCGAAGAGCGACGGGCCCACAAGGGGTAATTCGAGCGAGTGAGTCGATCGATGCGGCGCGACTGCGGGAGCAAGACACTCCCCCGCCGGTTGTGCAAGTAGCCTACCGATTCTAAGGCGGGGCATTCGGGAGACAGGGAAGCGCCCCTGCGGAGACGAGCTCTCCGCGGGGGCGTTCATTATTTTGTAGGGAAGGCGGCGAAAGGGGCGCGCGCCCACCGTTTGGATGCGACACTGTCGGCCTGAGGAGCCGGGTTCATCGCGGCCTTCGGAGGAAGAATGAACAGGCACAACCCCAAAAGAGTCGCGATCGCCGCCCTCGTCGCGGGCGTCGCGTTGGCCGCAGTCGCGATGAGACAGAGCATCGCAGGCGGCGGACGGGATGTCCCCGTCCTCGCGGACATCCCCTCAAGCTTGGACACATCTCCGGGCGAGGGTGAGGTCATGCGCTCTTACAGCGTCAGCGGGATGTGCTGTGAGTCGTGTACGCGCAAGCTGCACGACAAGGTCTTAGGTCTGGAGGGGGTCGAGGCGTGCGCGGTCGACCTCGTCGAAGAGCGCGTGGTTTTGTTCGCGAAGCTGAGCGTGCCCACCGAGCGAATTCTCTCAACACTCAACTTCGAGAAGTACAGCGCGGTCGAGCTCGGCGAAGGCCCCTGATGAGCAGGCGGACGAGGGCACAAGCGCTCATCGGGGTCGGCCTCGTTCTGGGGGGCGTGCTCGGGTTTATCATCGCCTTTCTAAGCGGACCCCCAGAAGAAGCCCACTCCTGGTCATGGGGCGAGGGCGAGTCAAAGAGCCCACCGACGGGTGGCCCGAACGTCCCCGTCAATAGATCAGCGAGAGTAGCCCCTGAGCGGAGGTCGCTGAGCTTCGCCACCGACACCGACTGTCCGACCATGGACCTGCTGCGCGTCCCCGTGAAGAGCCTCGTCACTGTTCGCGGTCAAAGTGACAAGCACATCATGGGCGTCGGCCTCGTCACCGGTCTCGCCGGGACCGGTGACACCAGCGACACCGCCAAGCAGCTCGCCAGGAACCTGCTCTTAACGCGGGACATCCACATCGACAGCCAGGACCAGAACGCGAAGAACGTTGCGATCGTCCGTGTCGAAGCTGACGTGTCCGAGGGCCTCAAGCCTGGGTATCGCTTCTCGGCCCGCATCTCGGCCATAGGAGACGCGAAGAGCTTGGAGGGTGGCTTGCTCACCTTTACGGAGCTCACCGGAGTGTCCAGAAGGGTCGTCTACGGGACCGCTGAAGGACGGCTCACGGTTGGCGGCTTCTCCGCAAGGGGCGACGCGGCGAACGCGATACGCAACCACGTGACCGTCGCCACCCTCCCCGGCGGGTGCAAGCTTGAGCGCGAGATCGAGACCTCGACTGTCTCTGATTGCGGCTTCATCTACTTGGACGCTTGCATGGGCCAGAACACCTCCGGGGACACCACGCGCATCACCGATGTCATCAACGGCTTGTATCCGGGCGCTGCGACCTCGCTGCTAGACAGCAAGACAGTCCGGGTCGCGGTGCCGACCGATCTCCCTAAGAACTCACACCGCGCCTTCCTCGCGAGCCTCCTCGAGCTAGAGGTCGAGTACGAGATCGCCGCGCACGGCCTAGTCGACGAGTCCAGCGGGTTCATCCTCTCGGGCGGCGGACGTAAGGTGCCTGTCCTCGCGTATATCCCCTCAAGCTTGGGCACGGCCCCAGGCGAGGGTGAGGTCATGCGCTCTTACAACGTCAGCGGAATGTGCTGTGGGTCGTGTACGCGCAAGCTGCACGACAAGGCCTTAGGTTTGGAGGGGGTCAAGGCGTGCGCGGTCGGTCTCGTCGAAGAGCGCGTGGTTTTGATCGCCAAAGGAGGCGTGGCCTCCGAACAGATCCTCACCGCCCTCAACTTCGACAAGTACCGCGCGGTTGAGGTCCAAGGAGGCTCCTGATGAGCCGACGAACGAAGGCGCGCGCGCTGGTCGTGGCAGGCCTCGCGCTCCTGTTGTGGGGCGTCCTCGGCTTCACCTCAGCCTCCATCGGAGGACCGCCAGAGGGGTTCTCCTTCGCGAATCGTCGCTCCTACAGCGAGGTGAAGAGGGCGACCCATTCGGCCTTCCTGCCGTTTGTTGTGCGGATCAGCGCCGGTCTGTTGATCTTGTTCTTGGGCACGAAGCTCGCTGATGACACGGGCGACAAGCCGGAGAGCTGATTAAGAGACGCGCGCCGCGATCAAGGCGTCGAGCTCTACGCGAAGGGACCCGAGGACCTCTTCGTAGGTGTAGCTCCCTGCGTCTTCGGGACCTCGCTTGAGGTTCACCCTGCTAGGCCCACACCAGAGGCCGAGGTCAGCGTCATCAGTCTCACCGGGGCCATTCACCCGACATCCCATAACAGCGATGGTGAGGTCGTGCTCGGCAGCGTACCGCGTCATCTCTTTCACCTCCTCAGCGAGCTCGATGAAGCGCTCGTTCTCTACGCGGCTGCACGAAGGGCAGGAGATGATGTTCAGCCCATCGAAGAAGTTCTTGGGGACGCTGCGGAAGCGTCCAGCCTCGATGTCCGCGAGGATCGCACGGCCCTCGACGATCTCTAAGCCCTTGTCGTCAAAGGGGACGGTGAGTGAGACCCTGATCGTGTCGCCGATACCGCAAGAGAGGAGCTGCTCGAAGGCGATGCGTGTCTTGATCACTCCGTCAGGCGGCATCCCCGCTTCGGTGACGCCGAGGTGAAGAGGGACATCAGGGCGCGCTTCAGCGAAGCGCTGATTGGCCTCTACGACGAGGCGGGGATCTGAGTCCTTGATCGAGACGACGTAGTTGTGGAAATCGGCAGCGTCGAGGAGCTCGCAGTGATCAGCGGCGCACTGGGCGATCGCGCTGGTGCGGTCGTCCCCATGGCGCTCCTTGTAGTCTGGCGCGATGGACCCTGCGTTGACGCCGATCCGCACGGCGCAGCCGTGCTCACCCGCTGTCTCCGCGAGGAACGCGACCTTCTCTGGGATCGGCCGCGCCTTCTCGTGGTGGTGGAGGTGGCCTGGGTTGTATCTGATCTTGTCGACGTGCGGAGCGACGAGGGTGGCGAGCTTGTAGCTCTCCTGGAGGTCCACCGAGAGGCGCGCGTCAGTCTCCGCTCGAATCTCGGCGAGGCAATCGACGTCCGCCTTGCTGTCCACTGCGATGCGGACGATGTCTGCCCCGGCCTCGTTCAGGATTTGGACCTGCCGCAGCGTGGCCTCGACGTCTTGGGTGCGAGTCGCAGCCATGCTCTGCACCGCGATGGGGGCCTCACCGCCGATGGCGAGGTCGCGGACGTGGATCGTGCGTGTCTCGCGCTTGGGGATCATGACGGGAGCATCCTACCGGCAAGCGGCGGAGGTGGCTCACCACGAGGCTAGAATCAGGACGCCATGCGCGCCCGCCTCGTCATCATCGGCTCTGGGACAACCGGCCTCTGCCTCGCCCTCGAGGCCGCTCGCCGCACAGACCCTCTCTCTGCTCCAATCCTGCTCTTAGCCGGCAGCGAGACGACGACACCCAGATTAGAGCTCTGCCGCCATGACCTCGACAGCGCCGACCTCGCGCTCGAGGCGCGACATGGGATCAGGTTTTGGAGCGGGCTCCAGGCGCGGACCGGGAGAGAGTCAGGTTGGAACCCCTGCGGAGCGCTCGTGGAGGTCAACGCTGAGGACGAGCTGTGCGGGTGGGGACGGCTACACGAGCTCGGCGTCAACGTTCGCCGCGACGGGGAGAAGGTCTTCGATGACGACGCGGGCACCTTGGAGGGCGGGCGCGCGAGAGCGTGCCTCGAGGCGCTGGCCCGCGAAGCGGGCGCCGTTGTTCGAACGGGCGAGCGGGCGCTGTCTGTTCACGCGGAGCCGGCGAGCCCGATCGTTGTCGAGACGACCGCAGGGGAGGTCCACGCAGAGGCTGTCGTATTAGCTGGCGCAGGGGCGAACTCACTCACCCCTGGAGGCGCGCCAGAGCTCGTCTGTCAGACCTGGCGAGAGCGGTCCTATGGAGGAGAAGAAGAAGGAGCCAAGGAGCGCGCTGGGACAGAGGAAGAGCCTTTAGTGTTGGACTTCCTCCCCTCCGGTGAGCTGGACGCGAGCGCGGTCGCGGAGGTCTTTCAGGAGCGCTTCGGTGGGCCTGAGTCCGGCCGGGCGGGGGCGCGGGCGCGGGTCAGCGGGGAGCTCGTCGCGGCTCCAGAGAGCGGCGGAAGGCTCTGGGTCGGAGGCTTGGGGGAGGCACCTGGAGACGCCGCGAGCTTGGCCGCGCGCGCGCTCGGGGAGACCTCCCTTGGTGAGGAGCGGGAGCGCAAGGTCTGGGAGGGCCCTGACGGAGCACCGATCGTCGGGGCGGTGCCAGGGCGCGAGGGCGTGTGGCTGGCCTGCGGCTTTGGTTCGAGCGCGGGGCTCTACGCCCCCGCCTGCGCAGAGGGGCTCGCCTTGAGGATCTTGGAGGGCACTAGCGGCTGGTTTAGCCAGCCGCTCTATGACGCGACGCGACCCTCGGTCAGCTGGCGGGGCTGATCTCAGAGATCCGCACGCCGTACTGATCACCGACAGTGACGATCTCGCCGCGCGCGATGACGCGCCCGTTGACGAGGATGTCACAAGGCTCATGCGCCTGGCGATCAAGCGTCAGGAGAGAGCCGGGGCCGAGCTGCATCAAGTCAGAGAGGTTCATGCGGGTTGAGCCGAGCTGAACGGTCACTTGGACAGGGACGTTCATGAGACCAGAGACACCGATGGGATCTTCAGTGGTGGTCTCAGCAGAGAGCTCTTCCGCCTGCATGATCACCGCGTCCGTCGCTTGGTCGAGCGACTTTTCGATGGTCTCGTTCGTGTTCACTTTGTCTTTCTTCATGTTCGTCACGTGGTTATCAGTCGGTGGATTTGATGGAGAGGTCGAGGAGGGTCAACGCGATCCGGTCTCCGTCTTGGCCCCAACTGGCGGAGCCGGCCGGGCGCCCATCAACGACGAGGCGCGCCGTGGTGTCTCGCCCGGAGCCGAGGGTGATGACGTCACCCTCTTCGAGCGCGAGGACGCCTTCGAGGGGGAGCTCGATGCTCGCGAGCTCGGCTATCACCGGGACCTCGACGTCGTCGAAGTGGCTCGGGAGCGAAGAGGGAGCCTCTCCCTCAGAGCACGCATCGGCAGCGGGCGCGACGCCGGGCAGGTAGAGGTAGAGCTTGGAGCTCAGGCCGCAGCCGCTCAGCTCCAAAGTGATGGAGAGGCGCTGGTCGTCGCCTCCAGGTGCGCCGTCGACGCTCGCTTGGAGGAGGCGTCGCTCGATGTAGTCAGCGTCAGCGCTCACCGAGATGCCCAGCTCGTTCGCGACGCCCGTGACGATGAGCATCACGAAGTCGCTAGCTAAGGAGCGCTCCAAATCGGAGAGGGGAGCGTCTGCGCCAGCGGTGGAGCCGCAGCCGAGGTTCTGTTCGATGGCCTGACGGGCCTCCATCGGGTCCCACTGGACCCAGCCAGCGGCGCCGTCGAGAGAGACAGACTGAATGAAGAAGCCGCGCTCTTCGAGAGAGGAGACGAAGGCATCGCGAGTGGTCTCTTCTGTGTGGTAGAGGCTGAGCTCAAACCCGCCGCTGCCCTGCGCGCTCATCGCTCGCTCGACCGCGGGCAAGCAGGAGCTGATCTGCTTGCTCAGCTGCTCGAGCTGCTCAGCGCTGAAACGCTTGGGGCGCGTGAAGTCCCGCGGCGTGACGGCGTCGACGGAGCGCTCTTCTCCGCCTAGGAGCGCATCGACTTCTTCTTGGCTGATGTCAGGGTTCACTGTGAGGTCTCTCTGAGTGGTCCTACTGGACGACGAACTTGCGCTTGAGGACGGAGAGGATTCTGCCGGAGACACCGACGGGCACAGAGCCGACGAAGTCGAGCTCGACCGCTGTCATGTCGACATAGATTGAGTCGCCCGCCGAGTTCGTCAGGTGGAAGTCCGCCTCTGTCCCGTCGAAGGTGTACATGTCACCGTCGTCAAACTGAATCGTGTGAGAGATACAGTCGAGCTGGACGGAGTGAGCGCTGAGGGGACCGCGCAGGGTGGCCTTGCGGTTTGAGATTCCAGGGGCGAGCCCAGACATGGAGTCCTTGGTCATCGGGTTCGGCGCGTCTCCGCACTGGACCGCGAAGAGCACCTCCTCGACGCTGGCGCGGATCTGCTCCATGAAGAGCTTGCCCTGGACGCCGTCGGGACCGGTGATGTCGTACACCTCGTCCATCGTCGCTGCAGAGCCCACAGAGTTGACGGCGTGGTCGAGGTAGCTGACACAGATCGGGTCCGCGACCCAGGCGCGGGTCGCCTCTTCGTTGTAGCTCCTCACGTCCACGATGAGGTCCATGACGAGGTAACGACGCCGACCTTCGTCAGCGAGGTTCACCTCGAAAGGCTCCGCCTTGAGGGGGACGACGAAGCGGGAGTAGTCCCAGGACGTCTCCTTGGGGACCCCGAGGAAGGCGGTCGTCGCCGCAGCGGCGATGACGCAGAGGAAGGAGCTGCTGAGGATGAGCCCGCGTTTGGAGCGCTTGGGCTCTTCAAGGATGGGGCCTTCTTGGGTGTTGTCGAGGTCAGTCATCAGTGGTTCTCCGGTTGATCTCCCGGTGTCCTGGGAGGGCTAGAGAGGGCGGGAGTGATCAAGCGCGCGTCGACGGTGTCTAGCGCGGCCTCATCGAGCTCGGTCATCCACGCGCGCGCTTCCACGCGCTCGGGGACGAAGTCGTGCTCTTTGATGAGGTGTGCTCTGAGGGCGTCTGCTCGTCGCCAAGCGAGGAGCCGATTCGTGAGAGGGGCGTGCCCCTCGAGGACGAGGAGTTGTCCGTGGGTGGGGCGCAAGGACTCGGCGAGGGTCGCGGCGTAGCGCGTCGTCGCCGACGGGAGCTCGGCGGAGCCATCACCGAAGGCTGCGACAGCCGGGAAGGCGAGCTCGTCGTGAGGGAGGAGCGCCTCGATAGATTCGGCCTTCAAGAGCTCAAGCACTGAGGCGTCCTCTGGGCGGACAACGGCTTGGCTGTCCAAGCGCTCGGGCAAGTTGAAGCGCCGCCGCTGGTTCTCAAAGATCGCTTTGCGGTCCGACTCCATGAGGAGGCCGTTCACACCGTGTGACTCGAGCGCGATCCTGAAGGAGCCGACGCCGTCTGCGAGCAAGCCGAAGCTCTGCTCGTGCGAGAGCGAGACGAGCAGAATGAAGAAGGTCAAGATCAACGTCATCATGTCGCTGAACGACACCATGTAGGCCGGGGGTCCCGGGTTGGGCTCTTCGCGGTAGCGGCTCACTTGGAGGCCTCCACGGCTTGGCGACGGGCCCGTGAGAGCGAGAGCACGCGCAGCTCAACGCGGCGGTTACGCCTGCGATCGAGCGCTGTGTCGTTGCCCTCAGTGAAGCGGCGAGCGCCGACTCCGGAGGTCTGCACGAGGGCGGGAGAGAGGCCGCTCGAGCCGAGCAAGGCCTCGGCCGCGGCGAACGCGCGAGCGTGTGCGAGGGCGTCAGAGGTCTCGAACTCGGGCGTCTTAAGGAAGCCGTCATCGGTGAACCCTTCAACGACCACGAGGTTCGGGTAGTGCTGCAGCACCGCGCCGATCTCGGCGAGGCAGCTAGTGAGCGCGCGGGGGAGCTCAGCAGAGCCGGGCTGGAACAGGCAGCGATCGTCGAAGCGCACGACCAGACCGTCAGGGGTCCGGGCGAAGTCGACCTGTGTGTGGTCTTCGGTGAGCGCAGCTCCCATCTCGTCGAGGTCCTGAGGGAGCTCTTCCGGAGACCTCGAGTGAGGGACCGTCGCTCCGCGAGAGACGTTCATTGCTGCGAGGAAGTCATGCTTGAGCGGGTCGGGAGCGCTCTCTCCTTTCTCATTCTTCACTTGGCCAGAGAGGCCCGTAAGCCGGCCCTCAACCTGAAAAGCGTCGAGGACGTTCATGCTTGAGAAGGTCATGAGCAGGATGAAGAACGTGACGAGCAGCGAGATCATGTCCGAGAAGGTCACGATCCAGTCGGGGACGCGCGGTCCCTGATCTTCAACAGCTGTCGCGCGGGCTCTCATCTCAAGCAGCGACCGTCTCCCTGACGTCCGGACTGAGGAAGCCCTTGAGCTTCTCCTTGATGAGCTGGGGCTTCTCACCAGATTGAATGGCGACGATGCCTTCGATCATGAGCTCACGGAGGAGCGCCTCTTGCTTGGCGCGCACCTCGAGCTTCCCCGCGAGGGGCAGGAAGAGCATGTTGGCGAGCATGGCGCCGTAGAGCGTGGTGAGGAGGGCGGTCGCCATCCCTTGGCCGATCGACGTCGGGTCAGAGAGGTTCTGGAGCATCTGTACGAGACCGACGAGCGTTCCGATCATCCCGAAGGCGGGGGCGAAGGTTCCCATCTGATCGAGCATCTTCTTCCCAGAGGAGTGACGCTGTCGCTGCCACTCCGCCTCGACGGTCATGATGTCCCTGACGGTCTCAGCGTTGAAGCCGTCGATGACGAGCTGCGTGCCCTTGGCGAAGAAGTTGTCGTGAACTTCATTCAGGCGGTTCTCGAGCGAGAGGAGGCCCTCTTTGCGTGCGAGGTTCGCGTACTCCACGATGCGCTGGATCTCTTGAGCCGGCGTCGTGACCTTGTGAAGGGCCGTCTTGGCCATGACCTTGAGGATCGAGCGGAGCTCCCCGAACGGGAAGTTCATCATCGTGACGGCGAAGGTGCCGCCTACGACGATGGCGACCGACGGGTAGTGCACGAAGCTGGCGATGCCGCCTTTCCCCGTCGCCATCGCGAAGAGGACGAGGGCGAAGCCGAGGATCGCGCCGATGATCGTTGAGACATCCATGGGGTATTTCGTGGTGTGGGGGAGGGAAGTGACCCTCCGATCAGTTATCGACAGATGCGGACTAGAGCTTGAACGGGCACTTGTCGCCGAAACAGCTGTAAACGATTGTCAGGCAAGGGTTTACACCTAGCTGCCAGCGGCAAGGCCAGCCTCCCACACCTCGCGAGAGGCATCAGGGGTCATCGCGCGCAGGATCTCGCCCGCCCGCTCCGGTTGGAGGACGTCGAGGATTTGGGCGGCGTCAGCGGGATCCATGCCCCCGAGCAGGGCAGCGGCGTGGGTGGCCTCACCCTCGATGAGGTAGCTAGACATCTCGATGAGCCGAGCTGAGCGTCGCTGATCCTTGGTAGAGCTTTGATGATCGAGCTCTTCAGCGCGCGCCTCGAGCTCTAGGTGATACTCGTCGAGGCGGCCACGAAGTGACATGAGCTCGTCGAAGCGCTCAGCCAAGTCGCTCTCGCGGTCGTCGAGGTTTCGCTCGCGTCCCTCAAGCAAGGCGCGCGTCTCGCGGACCTGCTCGAGCTGGTCGAAGAGCTCGGCCTTGAGGGTGCGCAGCGTGTCAGCCTGAACCCCAGCGGGAAACACGAAGGCGCTCATCACGTCAGAGGCCCGCTCAGCTGACTCGACCTCAGGTTGGGCCTTCGGTGCGGGCTTGCTGACGATGGGCTGCGCAGGTGAGCCGGAGTTGGCCTGCTTGCCAAAGACGTGCTCCGCTGCAGGTGTCTCAGTGATAGGGACACCCATCACCGCGAAGATGGTGAAGTAGGTCGTCGCGAAGAGGACCAAGGCGCCGAGGCCGAGGGTCGCGTACTTAAAGGGCTTCTTCATGAGGAAGGGGTGGTTGTCGCCGACGAGCGGTCAGCGGGTTTTCCATTTCCCGCGGCGCGGGTCATGGCGATCTCATCTAGCTCTCGAGCGTGCGAGCGCTCCGACTCGCGTCGATGTTCAGATTCACGCGCGGCGCGTAAGCGAGAGAGGCCCTCGTCTTTGGCGCGAAGCGTGGCCCACTTGGCGCGGGCATGGTCGGCTGCAGAGGCAGCGAGCACTCGCTCCTGCTCTGCCTCCTCTACGAAGCCGTCAAAGCGGTCGGTGACCCGCTGCGCTGTCAGGAACGAAGAGGCGGAGCTGCCAGCTGCGAGGATGTGGCGCAGCTCTTCTCGCGCCGCGTCTCGTCGCAGGAGCGAGTCTCGCAGGGCGGCCTCTTTGCGAGTGAGCGCTCCGAGGGCGGCCGCGAAGGCTGCGCGCGCTGCGCGCTCCTCAGCGGAGCGGACCTTCTTGAGGCGCTCGAGTCGGAACTTGAAGGGCTTCATGCCTCAGCTCCATCTAGGCCAGCGAGGACGCGCATCGCGCTGACGCACTCTTCATAAGGCGTGTTCTCAAAGCGATCTTGCGCGGTGAGTCGCTCGATCAAGGGGAAGGCCTCGATCGCTCTGTCCAAAGCGGGGTTGCTCCCTGCGCTATACGCGCCGATCTCGACGAGATCGCGACCCTCTTCCCAAGTGGAGAGCAGCTCACGAAGCGCCGCGGCGGCGGCCAAATGCTCAGGAGACACGAGGTCAGGCATCAAGCGAGACAAGCTCGCAGGGACATCCACAGCGGGGAAGTGCCCGCGCTCGGCGAGCTCTCGTGAGAGGAAGACGTGCCCGTCAAGTAGACCACGGAGCGTGTCAGCGACGGGTTCGTTGGGGTCATCGGCGTCGAGCAAGATCGTGAGCAAACCAGTGATGCTCCCTCTCTCTGTGCGGCCCATGCGCTCAACGAGACGAGGGAGGGTCGCGAAGAAGCTGGGCGGATAGCCGCGGACGGTGGGGGGCTCACCAGCGGCGAGGCCGATCTCCCGCGAAGCGGTCGCGAAGCGCGTGACAGAGTCCATGACGAAGAGGACGTTCTTGCCCTGGTCACGGAAGTGCTCTGCGATCGTCATCGCGACGAAGGGGGCCATCTGGCGTTCAATAGGAGAGCGGTCGCTGGTCGCGGCGAGGAGGACAGCGCGCTCTTTGCGCTCGCCACCGAGGGCGTCATCGATGAAAGCGCGGACCTCGCGTCCACGCTCGCCGACGAGGCAGACCACGACGACGTCCGCGTCTGTTCCGCGGGTGATCTGGGCTAAGAGTGAGGACTTCCCGACGCCGGATCCTGCGAAGATCCCGAGGCGTTGTCCTCGGCCTAAGGTCGTGAAGCCGTCGATTGAGCGGACGCCAGTTTGGATCGCCTCGTCAATGAGGGGCCGCTCTAGGGGAGAGGGCGCGTCAGCGTGGACAGGGCGAGTCCCGTCGATCGTGGGCGCAGGCCCGCCGTCGATAGGTATCCCGAAGCCGTCGAGGACGCGGCCGAGCAGGCCCTCGCCGACGGGGGCTTCAAAGGCGTGACGCAGGGCGGTCACGCGCTGATCAGGGGCGATGCCGCGCAGGTCTCCGTGCGGCATGAGGAGCGTCTGGGAGCCGCGGAAGCCGACGACCTCAGCGTCCACAGGGTCTCCGTTTGTGCGGTGAATACAGCACATCTCACCGAGGGCAGCGGGGACGCCTGCCGCCTCTACCATGACCCCGCTGACGACCTCGACGCGGCCCTCGTAGAGGGGCTTCATCGAGTCATCCACCAGGCGGAGGAGGGGTTCGGTGCGGGCGTCGCTCATTTGGTGACCTCTTTGGTGAGCCGATCAGCGACGCTCCGCATGCACTCGTCGATGTCTCGAACCAGGACGCCTTGCGGGGTCTCGACTCGAACAGAGCCAGTGGAGACAGCCTCGTCCGAGATGACCTCGGTGGCTGCACGGAAGGTGACCTCTTCGAGGCTCGCTGCGTCCTCGGGGGACACATAGATCTTTGTCGTTGTCCGGCCATCACTCGTCGATGCGAGGACGTCCCGGACGATCGCCTCGATGTCATGGCGCTCGGCCGCGAGCTCGGCGCGAACGAGGCGGCGCGCGATCCCGAGCCCAAGCTCCACGGCGACCTTCGTCACCTCAGAGATGCACTCCTCTCGGCTCGCCTCTAGGGCGCTAGCGGCTGCATCAAGGGAGGCTGCCGCGCCAGTCAGCGCAGAGGCGCGCCCGTCGGCCTGACCTTCGAGGCGCGCAGCGTCGAGCTCAGCGCCATGCGAGCGCTCGACGTAGTCCTCGATGCGACCAGCTTGAACGGTCGCTCCTTCGGGCGCAGCGCCAGAGAGGATGATGCGATGGGTCTTTGTCACGCGACGAGCTCCTCTCCGCCACGCGAAGGCTTGAACTCGCCGGCGTCGATCAAGGCGTGGACCGCGCGCATGATCTCTGCGCGAGCGGTGAGGACGTCGGTCATGGGGACGAGGCCTGCGAGCTCTCGCTCCTCCGCGACCATCTCCTGCACGCGGGTCGACAGGTTGGCGAGGACGTTCTCTTCAACCTCGAGCGCACACGCCTTGAGCGCGAGCGCGAGGGTGCGAGTGTCTACGGACGCGAGGATCTTTTGCATCGAGCGCTTGTCGACGTCACCTAGATCGATCCAGGTGAACATGCTCTCGCGGATCTCTGCAGCCATCTCCTCGTCCTCTTTCTCAAGGTTCTCGAGGATCGAGCGCTCCACATCTTGACGGGTGAAGTTGAGCATCTCGGCGATGGACTGGACCCTCGCCGGACCCTCAGAGATGCGGCTCTCTTCGTGAAGAGCGACCTGCGCTTCGAGGTGCTGAGCCAGGCTCGCGAGGGTGCCGGGCTGAATGGGCTCGAGGTTCGCCATGCGCTGAACGATCTCCAGCCCGCGCGCCTCCTCCATGCGCCCTAAGACCTCGGCCGCGACGGCGGGGGTCATGTGGGCGAGGATCACGGCGACGATAGAGACAGACTCATCAGCGAGGGCCGCAGCGATGCTCGTTGAGGAGCACTCTTCGATCACCGCGAAGGGGCGCTCTGCGAGGCGTCGACTCTCGATCTCATTGGCGACCTCTCCGCCCTTCTCAGCGCCGAAGGACTTGTCGAGGAGCTCGTGAAGAGAGTCAACGGGGGCGCAGTCGACGCCGTGTCTGGTGTGCAGGTCGCGGGCGACCTCGGTGTAGAGAGTGTCTACGGAGTCGGGGTCAGAGAAGGTCTCGTCTAGCTCGAGCATGGCCTTCGCGACCGCGGGGACGACCGCGGGGTCGAGCCGAGACATGAGCTCAGCGGCTCGGTCCCGGTCTAAGCTGAGGAGGAAGGCGGCGACCCTCTGGTCACCGCGGAGGTCTTGGGTGTTCATCGTTGTGAAGCCGCCGCCTGCGGTTGATCTTGGACCCAGCGTGAGAGGATCGCGCTGACTTGATCGGGGTCGCTTTGGACGAGCTCTTCGACGGTGACGCGCGCCACGAGCTCGGGGTCTTGGTCTTCTAGGGAGGTCCCCTCGTCCCTGCGGATCACTTGCTCAAGCGCCTTCTTCGAGCCTCGCAGGCTGCGGAACAAGACGAAGAGGAAGGTCGCTGCGGCCATCAACTCGAGGCCGTTGTTCATCGCCCAGGTCATCCAAGGGTTGGGCTTGATCTCCTCGGTCACGGCGGCGAGGGGAGCGCCGTCTTCGCCGCGCTCTAGACCGGCGAACATCGTTGAGATCGAGTTCATCGTGTCACCGCGCTGCTCGGAGTAGCCGACCGCCGCCTGCACGCTCTTTGTGATGTTCGAGAGCTCAGCAGAGAGCGTCTCATCAACCACGAGCGAGACAGAGAGGTGCTGAAGCTCAGGGGTCCGCTTCTGTGTGTAGAGCAGCGTGCTGCCGATCTGAGTGCTGGAGCGCTTCTCGTCTATGGTGTCGTTGTTCTGCTTGGCGCCCGCGCCGCTAAGGGCAGAGTTCGTCTCGATGTTTGAGGGCGTCCCGACAGGACCGCCGACCGAGTCAGTGTTCGTGCTGCGCTCTGTCCTGGAGTAGTCCGTGCTCGTGACCTTGTTCTCAGGGTCGTAGGTCTCTGTCAGGCTCTCGGTGGTGTCATATCTCCAGGTGGAGTCGATCATCGCGTAGGCCGTCCCCTCGCCGAAGACCTGGGAGAGCATGCCGTTCACCTTGGACTCCATGTCCGCGTCGTAGCGGCGCTTGATGTCATAGGCGTCGGTCATGCCGAAGCCCTCATCATCGAGGCCTCCGCCATACAAGAGGCGCCCGTCCTGGTCCGCGATCACGACCTGAGCGGTGGGGATGCCGAAGCGCCGGCTGACCAAGGCCGCGACGGTCTGGGCCTGGCCGCGACCGAGGATGTATCCGTGAGCCAAGCTCAGCGTGACAGCGACGGTGCGGTCATCGGTCCTTGAGAAGGCGCCGCCTTCAGCGGACGCGCCGACGTTTGCGTCACGAACGAAGTCGAGCGCGCGCAGCTGCTGTTCGCAGTCTTCCCACTCGCGCTTGCGCGTCACCTGGTCGCGCTCGCGCATCCCCATGAAGACAGAGCCGGAGCCGCTGTTTGTGAGGATGCCGCGCGCCGGAGGCGTGAGCGCTCCAGCGGCGTCGATCAGGCCCTGCGCGCTGTAGATGTCCCGCTCGTCCACCTCGACGGTGAACGGGCCGGGGAGCGGACTCACCCGGTAGGACACGCCGCCCTGTGCGAGGGCGTTTGTGCAGGAGCCGCGCTGCGTCTCGTTTAAACCGGAGACCAGCGGGACGAAGTTCGGGCGAGTCGCCGTGAACGTCGTGAAGCCGATCAGGCCCAGCATCGCGAGGGTGCTGACCACCATCCCGACGCGGGCGCCGGGGGTGGAGGAGCGGAAGGATTGGATGAGTCTTTGGACGAGGTCTTTCATGTCCGGTTCAGAAGAGGTGAGTGGTCAGTCACACGCTCATGCGCATGACTTCTCGGTAGGCGTCCACGAGCTTGTTACGGACGGCGAAGGCGTACTTGAGTGCCAGGTCGGACTGGCGGATCTGGACGGCGACCTCGTGGAAGTCCTTCTCTCCTTTGAGGAAAGACTCTGTGAGGTCGTCGACCTTTTTCACCTCGTGATCGAGGTGATGGATGGCGTCAGAGAAGGGCGAGCCGGCGGTCTCAGAGACCCGCTCGGTGTTGAGCTGTGACTCGAGCTCCGCGCGGCGATCGACGAGCTTCTTGCGGAACTCGTCCGCGAGACCTTTAGCGCCCCCAGAGGGCTGCTTTGACGCGGCGAGCCGCGCGCCCTCGATCAGGGCTCGCGCGATGCTGGGATCAGATCCGATGCTGCGTGTCATAGTTCAGGTCTCCTTGTGAAGGTTCAGCGAGCGATGCGGAGGGCGCGTTCCGCCATCCGTACGAAGCTCTCTTGGGCCTTCAAGTTCGCCTCGTAGGAGCGCATGGCGGTGATGAGGTCCGCCATCTCCTTCGTCGCGTTGACGTTCGGGTAACGAACGACTCCGTCCACCGCGTCGGGGTGGGAGGGGTCGTTGATCTCTTCGAAGGGGGTGTCCTGGTCGTGGCCGACCTCGACCACGCGGACTCCCATCGGAGTGTTCTCGCCGGCGTGTCGCTCGAGCACGGGCTCGAAGTGGACGACCTGCCGCTGGTAGGGGCTGGGCTCTTCACTGCCGGGCATCCGGGTCGTGTGTGCGTTCGCGATGTTGCTCGCGATCACGTTGATCCGGGTGCGCTCGGCGGAGAGGCCCGAGGATGAGATGCGGAAGCCGCGGAAGACGTCACCGAGGTTCGTCATGACTAACGGCCCTCCTGGACGCTGGTGCGGATCTGTTCGAACTGGGCCTCGAGGATCGAAGCGTAGGTCTCGTAGCGCATGCGGTTCTCCAACATCGAGCCCATCTCGTCCTCGAGCGAGACGGTGTTTCCGTCGGGGCTCGCGGGACCAGAGCTGTCCTTCAGGAGCTCCGGCTCGACGGCGTCGAGAGATTCGCCACGCTCGAGCGCTGCCCGGAGGCGTGACTCGAACTCGACACGCTCTGGCGTGAAACCAGGGGTGTTCGCGTTGGCGAGGTTGTTGGAGATGACGCTCCCGCGCTCAGAGGTGGCGCCCAAGAGGCGCACCAAGAGGGGGTCGTTGAATTGGAGTGAATCCACGGGGTCTTTCCTCAGGCCACCAGGCCCATTTGCCTCCAGAGCTTGATCTTGTTGCTGAGGGTCCGCGCGGTGACGCCGAGGCGGCGCGCGGCCTCTGTCTTGTTGCCGCCAGTGCGCTCAAGGGTCGCGAGGATCGCGATGCGCTCGATGTCGGCGATGGGGCGGTTGGCGAGCATCCGACCGAGGTCCTCTTCGCCGCTCTGGAGGTGCGAGTAGCGACGCTCGGGCTCGGGTTGGATGGGAGTCTGCGAACCGAACACCAGGTCTCTGGAGCCGATCTCGTCACCCTGAAGGAGGACGACGGCGCGCTGGATCACGTTCTCAAGCTCGCGGACGTTCCCAGGCCAGGACCAATCTCTGAGGCGCACGAGCGCTTCATGGGTGAAGGTCGGGGCGCTGCGACCGTTCTTCTCCGCATGGATAGCGGCGAAGTGGAGGGCGAGAGGGGCGACGTCCTCGGTGCGCTCACGCAGCGGGGGCAGGTGGACCGGGAGGACGTGCAGTCGGTAGTAGAGGTCCTCGCGGAAGCGACCCTCTGCGACCTCTTTGGGGAGGTCACGGTTGGTCGAGGCGATGATCCGGACGTCGACCTTCATGGTCGTGCTGCCGCCGACGCGCTCGAACTCTTCTTCTTCGAGGACGCGCAAGAGCTTCGCCTGCAGAGCAGGGGAGATCTCGCCGAGCTCGTCGAGGAGGAGGGTCCCGCCGTCCGCGAGCTCGAAGCGCCCGGGCCGTGTCTTGTGCGCGCCGGTGAAGGCGCCTTTCTCATGACCGAAGAGCTCGGACTCGAGCAGCTGGGGGGAGAGGGCCGCGCAGTTGACGCGGATGAAGGCCTCGTTCGCGCGCGGCGAGTTCTTGTGGATGAACTGGGCGATGCACTCTTTGCCGGTGCCGCTCTCACCGGTGATGAGGACGGTCCCCTTGGAGCTCGCGAGGCGGCCCGCCGACTGGAGCACCGCCTTCGTGAGGGGGCTCTTGGCGATGATCTCGTCGCCTTCGGCGCCGACGAGCTCATCGCGCAGGTACTCGTTCTCGAGCATGAGCTTGGCGGTTTGAGCGATGCGGTCGATGACCATGGAGAGCGTCTCGGGCGAGCAGGGCTTCATCAGGAAGTCCGACGCACCGAGGCGTAACGCCCTCACCGCGTCGTCGATGGAGCCGTGCGCGGTGACGACAACAGTCGGGAGCTCGGGGTGCTCGGACTGCAGGCGCTCAACGAGTGCGATGCCGTCCATCTCGGGCATGCGCAGGTCGGTGAAGACGAGGTCGAAGGTGTCCTCACTGAGGACCTTCAGCGCAGCCGCTCCAGAGGAGACGGCGTGGGCCTCATATCCGAGGGCTTCCGTGGCGTGCGCGAGGAACTCGCGGGAGAGTTTTTCGTCGTCGACGATAAGTACGCGATGAATGGACATGGAATCAGGTGCGGGGGTTTGAGGGGACCCAAAAGGAGATGAAGGCGCCGCCCAAGTCCGACCCCTTCGGGTCGATCTCAAGCTGTCCGCCGTGTAAACGAACGATGGTCTCAACGAGCGGGAGTCCGAGGCCGCAGCCGTCGGCGCGCGTCGTGAAGAAGGGCTCGCGGCAGCGCGCTGCCGTCGAGTGGTTGAAGCCTGCGCCGGCGTCTTCGACGCAGAAGGTCGCGCGCTCAGAGTCAGCGCTCGCGGTGACGCGGACGCAGCCGCCGTCGGGCTGCACGTTCACCGCGTTCGCGATGAGGTTGCGGAGCGCCTGGCGGAGCTTGATCCGATCAGCGGTGAGCTCGCCAGCGGGGGCGATGATCTCAACAGTCCACTGAGAAGAGTCGCCCTCGAAGGCGCGCGCGGCGGCCTCGCGGCAGAGGTCCTCAAGCTCGAAGGTCTCGAGATGGAGAGGCTCGGGGCGAGCGATGGTCAGGAGAGACGAGATGATCCCATCGACCTCTCTCACTCCGGCGACGATGGAGGCGGTCCAAGCTTCGAGGTCTTTGTCACCAGCGAGGCGATGTCGGATCAGCTCGGAGTAGCCTTGGACGGCGTTGAGCGGGTTACGGATCTCGTGGGCGATCCCGGTGGCCATCGTGCCCAAGGCCGCCATCTTGTTCATGTGGTGGATGCGCTCGGAGAGGTCGTGCAGCTCGGTGCGGTCATCGACGATCTCGACAGAGCCGATGCGCGCTCCGTTAGCGGAGAAGACCTCTGAGCTCTTCCTGTAGACGTGGCGCTCGGTGTCGTCGGTGTCCATGAAGGAGCACTCTCCGTCGGCGCCAGAGAGGGGGGCAGCTGCCGAGGCGAGGAGCTCGTCATAGGCTGTGTTTGAACGGACGATTGAGCCCTCTGCGTCACGGACGGCGACGCCTGTGGGGAGAGAGGCTAGGACGGCCTCAAGCTCACCGACCCGCTGCTCGAGCTCGCCCTCCATGTGGCTGGCGCGGCGCTCCAGGCGCTCGTAGCTCGCGAGGAGATCGTCTGAGACAGCGGCGACAGCTCGCGCCATCTCACCGAGCCCATCGACCGTGGTCAGCTTTTTCTGCGCTTGGCTCACTCGGTCTCCTGGGCGTTGGCGGCCGCAGACGTGGTGGCGACGCGCGTGTCGAAGTCGCGTTTCCAGACGAGGAAGTCACGGTTGCGTCGCGCGTGTTCGGCGTTCTCAACCTCAAGAGGGCTGTCGATCACGTCTTGATAGGCGGTGATGGCGTCTCCGGTCCTGCCGAGCTTCTCGAGGGTGCAAGCGATCCAGAAGCGGGCGCCCATCTGGTCCTTGGACTGTTCAAGGAGGGAGAGGGCCTCTTCGTAGAGCTTGGCCTTGTAGAAGGCGCGGCCGTGCCGGACAGCGTGAGCTGAGTAGCCAGCGGGCTCGTAAGAGGTCTTCTCGCGAGGAGCGGGCTCGACGGAAGGCGCGGGCTTGTTCGTGAGGCGCTGCAGAAGGTCTGCGCGCGCGCTCTCATTCAGGCCGGTGGTGGTCTGGGTGGTCGCGTCGGTCTCGGGCGCGGGGGTGACGGTGACGACAGCGTCAGCGACAGGCGCCTTGGGCAGCGGGGCTTTGGCGTTCATGGCCGCATCGAGGGCGTCCCAACGCATCTGCAGCCTGGAGACCTCCTCGCGGAGGTAGGAGAGGTGCTCATCTTTCGTCCTGGCAGCACCGTCGGGAGTCTCCGTGGCGTCGATGGCGGTCGACACCTTGCTGTAGTCGCCTTGTGTCAGCGAGGTGTGCAGACGCTCCAAGGAGACGATCGAGGCTCGGGTGTTGGCGAGGGCGTCCGTCAAACCACCAGCGGGGTCTTGCTTGAGGGCGACCGCCGGTACGAGCACGGTGCCCGCGAGCCCGAGCTGGGCGAGGTAGGTGAACTTCAGCATTTAGAGGCGACCTCCGTAGGCGTCGATGGCGTCGTCGTAGCGGCCCGCTGCTTCGTAAAACTCAGCTGCGAGGAGATAGATCTGTGCGCGGTCACCACGGCGAGAGAGCAAAGAGAGCCCCTCGCGCATCTCAGCGACCGCCTCGTCCACGCCGAGCACCTGGTGTGCTGCGTGGCCGAGGAGAATGTTCAAGTCGAGGAAGTCCGAGCCCTTGAGCTCTTCCCGGTGAGACTTCGCCTGCACGAGCGCGCTCAGGGCGCCCTCGGCGTCTCCGGCCTCGAGGCGTGTTCGCCCGAGGAGGAGGAGGCCTGCGGCAGACTCAGGGTTCATCCCGTCTGTGGTGAGGCCGAGACGCGCGCGCGCTTCAAAGCGCAGCCCGCGCAGAGAGTCTTCGACGCCGAGCTCGACGCCGCGTGCATAGATGAGGTCCATGGCGAGCTGGTCGTCAGCTGCTAGCGCGAGGCGCGCGGCCTCTCGGAGGGACTGACCCTGGACGTGCTCGTCCGTCGTACTTCGAGAGCGCGCGAGCCATGCGACCGCCGCGTCAGCCGGGCGGCCGACAGCCTCGAGCGCCTTGGCGCGGAGGGGGAACACCTGGGGGTCTAGATCACCCCTGTGTCCGAGGTCGTTGCAGTTGTCGAGCAAGACGAGCACTTGTCCGGGGTCACCCGCCTCGTAGAGGCACGCGGCGCGGACAAAGAGTCGCTCTGCGCGGTCGGCTCGCGTGGCCTCCGTCTTCGCTAGGCCCCAGATCGCGTCGAGGGCATCGAGGACGCGCATGCCTTCACGTCCTTCCGAGAGCTGCGCGTGGCAGCGGGCGAGCTCGAGGAGGCCGAAGGGGTAGTATTCGTGTGCGTAGGGCAGGTTGCAGAGCTCACTCAAGACCTGCTTCGCCTCACCCCACTGACCCTCGCGTTGCAGGATCGTGCTGGCCTTGGCGAGGGCGCGAGGGACGAGGTCGCTCGCCGGGTATTGCTCGGCGAGTTGACGGAAGTGGCCTTGAGATGCATCGAGCTCTCCGAGCTTCTCCTCTACGCGAGCGAGCGAGAAGAGGACCCGAGGAGAGATGTCAGTGTTCGGGAGCTTGTTGAGCGTGGAGATGAGGCTGCGGCGAGAGCGCTCAAGCAGCTCCGAGTTTGACGCCTCAGGGTTCGCCTCAGGGTGGATGGCCAAGGTCCCTGCGCCGTGCTCTAAGCGGAGCCCGACGCTGCCCATCACGATCCCGAGGACCTCCCCGAAGGGGCGCTCGGTGAGGGTCAAGTCGAGCAGAGGTTCGGCGGGGATGCGATCTGCGCCGACGACGAGCAGCGAGCCGACGCCAGGGAGAGGGCGCGCTTCGCGCATGAGAGCACCGAAGATCACCTGAGGGCTCTCTTGTTCAGCGCGCACCGTGCAGCGGGCGGACCCCTCGATGGTCTCGATCTTGACCTGTACATCGCCGGGTTGGGCGACGAGCGCTAAGAGGAGGAAGAGGTTCATCCTTCGTTCTCCTGGGTGTCTGTCCCTTGGATCTCATAGGACTCCGCGATCAACAGGCGGGCTGCCGTCTCGGCGGAGGCTCTGCGCTCTTTGGGGAGCGCGTCGACGCTTGCGATGAGCCGCCAGGCCTTCGCTCTCGCCGTGTCGTGTCGTGAGTGCATGAGGTCTCGCTTGATCTCTTCGAGCCGAGCGGCGCTCGGGTCGGGGGTGGTCGTGACGAGCGGGCGAGGAGCAGATGAGAGCTCCGGTGTCGCTTCATCGGGAGTGAGCGCGGTCACGGCCTCGTCGAGTTGATTGCGCTGCTGCGCGAGGTATCCCTGGAAGCGCTGGTCCATCTCTCCGCGGAGGCGGCCCTCAGATGCGTGCCATGTCCAAGCCCACAGGAGGTTGGTCACGAACAAGAGCGCGAGGGCTCCCCATACAAAGCGGAGGTCGAAGCCGCTGCTCTTGGCGGCGTGCGCGGTGACGAGCTCCTCTTCCGGCGCAGCTTGCGCGGCCTCTTCAGCGCTCTGGGAGACGGAGTCACCCATGAGGTCTGAGAAGTTGTCCGCGAACTCCTCTTCAAAGTCGTCGTAGCCGAGCTCTTCTTCGTTCTCCGGGCTGTCTTCTTGCTCATCGAAGGAGGCGGGCACCTCACCGACGGCTTCATTCGCAGCCTCGGTCTGCAGTCGTGCGGCCTCGATGAACTCAGGGGAGAAGCCTTCGACTTGCGGGAAGTCAAAGAGGTCCTCGCCCTCGTTGTGGTTCTTGGGTAGCTCGCTCATGTCTAACTCCAAAGCGACACCGATGCGGCGGCGCGCTGACTGGGACCTGAGAGGAGTCGTCCGAGGACGACCGCGAGGGCTGGAGAGAGGTCGAGGTAAGAGCTCCCTTGCTCTTCACGCGCGACGCTCAAGACTTGCTCTGATGTGTTCGGTGTGAAGAAGTCGAACTCAGAGAGGTCGACGCGGTGACCTTCGTCAAAGTCGGCTCGGAAGATGCTCACGCGGAGCATGACCTCGGTCCCTTCGCCAACGGAAGAGGTGATGTCTAGGCCCTCTACGAGCGAGGCTGCGCGGTCGAGCCCGCCGCCTTCTTCGCTCTCTTCAGAGACGTCAAAGCCCTTACCTGAGTCTCGAAGGGAGACCCAGATGTCGCGCTCTTCGAGCCGCGCTTCGACCTCTAACATGCCGCCACCCGTGGGGTAGGCGTGCTGCGTGCTGTTCTGGGCGACCTCGGCGACCGCGGTGGCGAGGCGCGCACGAGCGGTCGGGCCGACGCCGCATCGCAGCGCGAAAGCGGCGAGATCACGGGCAGCGCGGTCTACGGACTCTTCAACGCTCGGGTAGGAGCGGGTGAAGGTGGTGAAGGACGGGGAGGTGTTTGAGGCGCTCCCGTCGCTCATGCGCTCGACGCTGTTCATGATGTCCGCGAGGCGGAAGGGGCGCGCGAAGACGTCCTCGATGCCGAGCTCGCGAGCCCTGCTGAAGGACAGCGCGTTCGGATCAGAGAGGACCAAGATCGAGCGCGGCTTGCGGCCGCGGCGTCCGTACTCCTCGAGGAGGCTGTACCGATCTTCGTCGCTCGCGCCGACCCCACAGATCAAGACGTCGGGCGTCTCACGCTCCAGGGCGTCGCCGGTGTCAGCGACGAGGAGGGCGCGGTGGCCGCGGCGCTCAAGAGCTGCGCAGAGAGAGCTCGCGATCGCGCGCTCAGGCTCTACGACGAGAACTTTGAGTGCGTTACATCTCATTTGGACACCTCTGTGTTGTGCCCGCTATGAGATGCGCGACGCTCTGCGCGCTGCGATCCGCTCTGAGTCTTGGTCTCTTGAGGTGACATAGTGAACGCCGAGTTCCTCTCGACATGCCTACTTCGACCAACTGCTTGGAATGGCTTTATGGTTGAGAGGCGAAATCCAGCAAACTTTTCCAATCTGTGCGTCACTCCGTTCCCGCGTGTGCTCTTCCTTCCCAAGGGCTCTAGGTAGAGAGGTGTCGGAATGTTCGACACATGTGGCAATTCAGCACCAATCGCGGGGTGTTCAGAGGGCAGCGCTCGCGCTGCGCTCAGGCGATCTGATAAGTGCGCAGCTTGTTGTAGAGCGTGGCACGATTGACACCGAGGAGGAGCGCAGAGCGGCTGCGGTTGCCGCCGGTCTCCTTGAGCGCGCGTCGAATGAGGCGCTCTTCCATCCTCTTTAGGTTCAACTCGGAGTCATCTTCGCTGTGAATTGCAGCGGCAGAGGACGTGGGGGTGATCCCCAAGTGCTCTGGTTCGATCGTCGCGCCAGCACACTCAACGGCTGCCCGCTCGATCGCGTTCTTAAGCTCGCGCACGTTCCCAGGCCAACTGTGGGCCTCTAGCGTGGCGAGAGAGGCCTCGCTGAGGCCCCCAGTTGTCATCCCGTGTTCACGCTCGATCTCGTCGCACAGGTGCAGCGCGATGGGGGAGATGTCATCACGACGCTCTCTGAGCGGGGAGACGCGCAAGACGAGGACGTTGAGTCGGTAATAGAGGTCCTCACGGAAGAGGCCTTCTTCGACGAGCTGTGAGAGGTCGCGGTTCGTGCAGGCGATGATGCGGACGTCAGTCGTCTGATCTTTGTTGCCCCCTACGCGGCGATAGCAGCGCTCTTGGAGGACTCGGAGGAGCTTCGCCTGCAGCTCAGGCGCCAGCTCACCGATCTCATCAAGGAGCAAGGTCCCTCCGTTCGCAGCAGCGAAGAGGCCGTCTCGGCCCTTGTTGCTGGCGCCGGTGTAGGCCCCAGGCTCGTGGCCGAAGAGCTCTGCTTCCAAGAGACCGTCCGTCAAGGCGGCGCAGTTGAGCGCGATGAAGGGACCATCACGTCGCTCAGAGCGGGCATGGATGCCCTTGGCGACGACCTCTTTCCCCACTCCGGACTCGCCGGTCACGAGGACGGTGGTCCTCGGCGCGGCCGCGACGCGGGTGATCTTCTCACGCAAGCGCCGCAGCGCCGCGGAGGGTCCGATCAGGCCTTCGATGGGCTCGACCAGGCTGATTTGGGGAGGGAGGGAGTGCATGACAGAGGCCGCGCTGGGCCCGACCGGGAAAACCTTTCGTCTTTTCAGGCCCTTTGACCCATGGCCTAGGCCCGAAAAGGGTCCCGTTAGAGGGACTGAGGGGCTCTCTCAAGGGCGTGCGACCCACCTGGGACCCACCGTAAAGCCCTGGTATACAAGCAGTTACGCCGGTTTCGAGCCAGTCTAGCTGCTCCTGCTGCGGGCTCGAGATGTGGCCCTCAGGAAAACTCAATTTCTCCGCTCATGCCCGGAGGACCCTGACCGAAAACCGCCCGGACCCAGAGCACAGCGTCACGACGCCGGAGCCAGCGGCACAGAAGGAGAGGCTCTCTAGAACCCAATCAACGTGTCCCGCGCAGCCAGCGCGGCCTCCACCGTGTCGATGCGAGCGCCCATTCAGGTCTCCTCGGCGTTCCATCACGAGGCCTCCAAGCGCCAGCGAAGACACTTCACTACCGGGCCCCCAGCCCACCACCTCCTCAAACAAGGAAGCGAACATCATGGGACTTCGTGTCAACACCAACATCGCCTCGCTCACCGCACAGCGGAACCTCTTCGCTGTCACTAGCAGGCTCCAGGGCAACTTCGCCCGCCTCTCCTCCGGTCTCCGCATTGTGTCAGCCGCTGACGATGCCGCCGGCCTCGCCATCTCCGAGCGCATGCGCTCACAGATCCGCTCTTACGGCGTCGCTGGTCGCAACGTTCAGGACGGCATCAGCCTCGTTCAAACCGCAGAGGGCGCCCTCGCTGAGGTCAGCAACATCCTCGGTCGTATGCGTGAGCTCTCCGTCCAATCCGCGAACGGGACCCTCTCGAACGCAGACAAGGACACCCTCAACTCTGAGTTCAGTCAGCTCCTCGCTGAGGTTGACCGCATCGCGCAGAACGCCGAGTTCAACGGCGTCAACCTGCTCGACACCGCGGGCTCCACGATGGCGATCCAGGTCGGCATCGACTCTGGCGACACCATCACCATCACCCTCGCCGACATGCAGGCTGCCGCTCTCTCGATCGACACCCTCGACATCTCCTCGACGGGTGATCCGAACGCCGCCCTCGCGGCCCTCGACACTGCTCAGGACACCGTGAACAACTTCCGCGGCACCATGGGCGCGTTCCAGAACCGCCTCCAGAGCACCCTCTCGAGCATCCAGAACTCAACGGAGAACCTCTCGGCCGCCGAGAGTCGCATCCGCGACGTTGACGTCGCCTTCGAGACCGCAGACCTCACGAGGAACACCATCCTCCAGCAGGCCGCGACTTCGGTCCTCGCCCAGGCGAACCTCCAGCCTCAGCTGGCGCTCTCACTCTTGAGCTAAATCGGCTCCACGGCCCCTTCGGGGGCCGCGGTTCCACACACATTGGGAGGGACTCCAGCCGGAGTCCCTCCCTTCTTTTGTGTCTGCGCTCGCGCGGCAGAGGGCGACCCTCGGAACTTATTTCTGTGAGTCGGGAAGGCGCTTCGCGACCGAGGGAGGGGCGCGGGAAATGCCGGGAACACCCGCCAATAGGCGCTAACGCGCGCACCCATACCTCCCGATAACAGCGCAGGAACACCCCCCTTTATGGAGCAACCATGTTCACCTTCGGCGGATTGGCCAGCGGCCTCGACACAAACACGATCATCCAGCAGCTCGTCGCTATCGAGCGGCTACCGATCCAACAGCTTGAGGCCCAGAAGGCGACCGAGCAGTCGCGACTGGACTTGGTCGGGACCCTGAGCGGCCTCGTGAAAGACCTCCAGTCTCGCGCCGCAGCGCTCGCGTCTGCTGAGAGCTTCCTCTCCTACACAGCGAGCGTCAGCCAAGAGGGGGTCGCGAACGTGTCGGCCACGGGTGAAGCCCAGAGCGGCCCCCACACGCTCACGGTGCAAGCGCTCGCACAGGCTGACCGTTGGGCGTTCAACGGCGTCTCTGACGCGAGCACAAACCTCGCGTCCGCAGACGGCCAGTCGGTCTCCTTCACCGCGAACGGGACCACCTATGACGTCGCGCTCACCGCCGCGTCCTCGAGCCTCTACGACATCTCTAACGCCATCAACGAGGCGGCTGGAGATGACGTGACGGCCTCTGTCGTCAACACCGGCACCACCTCCGCTCCGGACTGGCAGCTCGTCCTCGCCTCTGAAGAGACCGGCCTGGACTACGCCGTGAGCGGCCTCTCTAGCTCCGTGGCGGGCCTGGGTGTCGACGGCACAGTCGGGAGCTCAAACCACGTCGCGGTGGCCTCTAACGCCGTCGTCATCTTGGACGGGATCACGATCGAGCGCACACAGAACACCTTCGACGACGTCATCGAGGGCGTCACGATCGACCTCCTCGCCGCAGACCCCTCGCAAGAGGTCACGATCCAGATAGGGGCGGACACAGAGGCGATCACTGGGCGCGTCCAAGAGCTCGTCGACTCCTACAACGACGTCATCGGCTTCATCAATGAGCAGAACGCCTACACCGAAGACGACGGCGCTGGCGGGGCGCTCTTTGGCGACAACCTCCTCGCCCAGGTCAAAAGGAGCATCGACGGCGCGCTCTTCAACGTCGACATCGCGACGGTTCAG
>PVBE011888816.1_pt1 | contig 46665 bp, 35 predicted proteins | sample 1631181 | NCBI WGS metagenome assembly PVBE01 (sample SAMN08397723, study PRJNA350692) | Marine metagenome, whole genome shotgun sequencing project. | isolation source: water | place: Pacific Ocean | collected 2012-04
GCCGGCGAACACAGCACCAGTCCCGGTCTAGAGGCTTGGGCGCCGAGATAGGCAGCCAGCAATTCACAGCCTCGCGCACCCGCCTCGCTGAGGCGGCGGTCGCGGTCGGGGCCGCCGTCGTCCGTTGCCGCCGCGGCATGGCGCAGGAGAATAAGGGATTTCGTTTTCGCCACCCGTTGCCCCGCGGCCAGCCCTCCGGTGGGTCGCACCGCCGCCGCGCGCCCCTGGTTGCCAAGAATCGCCCCTTCGGCTAAGAGACGAAAATCGGACCCGGCGGGTCCATTGCAGAAACCCCATCATAGCGATGGCCAAAACCAGCATCGATAACGAAATTGTGCGCGCGACCGACGCTGCCGAAGACCTGTTCCGCTCGCCCGCGCGGTTCCTCAACCGGGAGCTTTCGTGGCTCGCGTTCAACGAGCGCGTCCTCGAAGAGGCCACCAACGAACGCCACCCGCTGCTGGAACGGTTGCGATTCTTGTCCATTTCGGCGGTCAACCTGGATGAATTCTTCATGGTGCGCGTGGCCGGCCTGCGCGGCCAGGTGCGTGCCAAATTCGAGGCGCCCAGCGACGACGGCCTGACGCCGGCGCAGCAACTGGCCCAGGTATGGGCGCGGGCGCGCCGTCTGATCGCCGCTCAACAGCAGACCTGGCGCCTTCTTCGGGCCGAAATGACCGATGCCGGTATCGCGGTCGTCGAGCCCGCCGAACTGTCGGTGGCCGATCGCGACTGGCTTGAGGACCGTTTTCTCGGGCATGTGTTTCCGGTGCTGACACCGCTTGCGATCGATCCGGCCCACCCGTTTCCGTTCCTGCCCAACCTCGGGGTCAGTCTGTTTTTGCGGCTGCGGCGAACCGCCAACGGCGGGATCATGAACGCCATCGTGCCGATGCCGCGGCAGATCGGGCGGTTTATTCGCCTGCCCGGTCCGAACATCCGGTTTCTGTCGATCGAAAACACCATCGAATTGTTCCTGCACCAGTTGCTGCCCGGGTACGAGCTGCTGGCGCGGGGTTGTTTCAGTGTGCTGCGCGACAGTGACATTGAGATCGAGGAAGAAGCCGAAGATTTGGTGCCGGTGTTTGAATCGGCTCTCAAGCGCCGCCGCCGCGGAATCGTGGTGCGGCTGAAAGTCGATTCCTCGTTGCCGCCCGAGATGATCTCGTTCCTGGTCGAGAAATTCGATACCGACGAGGAGTCAGTCGTCGTCGTCGATGAGACGGTGGGACTGTCCGATACCAGCCAGCTGATCGTGCGCGAACGGCGCGATCTTCTGTTTCCAACCTACCGGGCCCGGTTTCCGGAGCGCATCCGGGAATTCGGCGGCGATTGTTTCGCGGCGATCCAGAAGAAAGGCATTATCGTTCACCACCCCTTCGAGAGCTTCGACGTGGTGGTGCAGTTCCTGCGTCAAGCGGCCGATGATCCGGACGTTATCGCGATCAAGCAGACCCTCTACCGCACCAGCGACAACTCGCCGATCGTCAAGGCGCTGATCGACGCAGCGGAATCGGGAAAATCGGTAACGGCGCTGGTTGAACTACAAGCGCGGTTCGATGAAGAGGCCAACATCAAGTGGGCTCGCGACATGGAGCGCGCCGGCGTGCATGTTGTTTACGGGTTCGTCGGTCTCAAGACGCACGCCAAGGTATCCCTGGTAGCGCGCCGCGAGGGCAATACCGTTCGTACCTACGTACACTTCGGAACCGGCAACTATCACCCGGTGACCGCCGAGACGTATACCGATCTGTCGTTTTTTACGACCGAGACGGGTCTCTGTAACGACGCCTCGCATCTGTTCAATTACCTGACCGGCAACGCCGAGCCTGTCTCTTTCGAAAAACTGGCGGTGTCGCCGTTGAATTTACGTGAGACAGTCATTCGCGCGATCGAGGCCGAGACGGCCCACGCCAAGGCCGGACGGCCGGCGGCGATCTGGGCCAAGATGAATGCGCTGGTGGATGGCGAGGCGATTGATAGTCTTTACCGCGCCTCGCAGGCCGGCGTTTCGATCGATCTGGTGGTGCGCGGTATCTGCTGTCTGCGGCCCGGCGTGCCGGGACTGTCTGAAAACATTCGGGTCAGAAGCATTGTCGGGCGATTTCTCGAGCACGCGCGCATCGTCTGCTTCGGCAACGGCCACGGTTTGCCCTCGCCGAAAGCAAGCATCTGGTTGTCGACAGCGGACTGGATGCCGCGCAACTTCGACCGCCGCATTGAGACACTGGTGCCGATCGAAAACCCGACCGTCCGTCAGCAGGTGCTCGACCAGATCATGATCGCCAACCTCAAGGACGAAACCCAGTCCTGGGTTATGGGCGGCGATGGCACCTACGCCCGTGTCGAATTGGGCGCCGAGCCGTTTAGCGCTCATTGGTACTTCATGACCAACCCCAGTCTATCCGGCCGGGGCAAGGCGCTGGATGTAGAGAAGCTGCCACGCCTGGTTCTCGACAACGGGTAGCCGCCCGGGCGATCCCATGGCCGAAATCGAACCCTTTGTCACCGAAACGCCGGTTGCCGGCGAGGGGCCCATCGCCATTATCGACGTCGGATCGAATTCCGTGCGCCTGGTGGTTTTTGAGCTCCTGACACGGTCGCCGAGGTCGGTGTTCGACGAAAAGGTTCCGTGTGGGCTGGGGCGCGGTCTGGGTGAAAGCGGGCGTTTGAGTCCGGAGGGGCGCGTTCGCGCGCTGGCGACGATCCGGCGCTTTGGAGCCCTGATCCGGGCGATGCGGGCGCAGTTGCTGGGGGCGGTGGCGACGGCGGCGGTGCGCGACGCCGAAGATGGCGAGGATTTTGCGCGCGTTGTGCATGCCGAGGCGGGTATCGCGCTCCGAGTTCTCAGCGGTACCGAAGAAGCGCGGATCACGGAGCTCGGCGTGTTGTCCGCGTTTCCGAATGCCGAGGGCGTGATGGGCGACCTCGGTGGCGGCAGTCTCGAGCTTGTCCAGCTCGGATCGGGTGCCCGGTCGAATCACGAGACCCTGGCGCTGGGACCGCTTCGTTTTCTGACCGACCCGGCGCCGTCGCGCGAAGAAATTACGGCCGCCATCGATTCCCAGATTGGCGCGATTTCGTGGTTGCACCAAGCCGAAGGACGGACGCTGTATGCGGTCGGCGGCGCCTGGCGGACCTTGGCCCGAATCCATATGGCCCATCACCGGTATCCGTTGCGCATCGTTCACGGCTATCGGATATCGCGGCAAGACATGGCCGAGATTGCGGCGCTGGTATCGCGGCTCGGTTCTCAATCGGTGGCTGAAATCGAGGGCGTGCCCGGTCGGCGCGCCGAATCGCTGCCGGTGGCGGCGCTGGTGCTCGAACGTCTGCTCGATCATGCGAAACCGGCGGAAGTGGTGATGTGCGCGTTCGGACTGCGGGAAGGGCTGCTGTACGAACACCTTCCCCGTGAGGCGCGCGGCGAGGATCCGTTCCTTGCGGCGGCGCGCGATTCGGCGTCGCGTGAAGGGCGATATTCGGTTCATGCCGAGGAAATCAACGCCTGGGCCCGGCCCGTGTTTGAGGATGGCGATTCCGAACATGCGCGACTGCGGTTTGCGGCCTGTTCCCTCAGCGATTTGTCCTGGCGCGGCCACCCCGATTACCGCGCCGAACTGGCCATGGTGCGGATTCTCCGGGCCCCGTTTGTCGGTCTCGATCACCGCGAGCGCGCGTTCGTATCGCTGGCGGTTGCGACTCGGTACGGCGGCCGGGTCAAAAGCGGCCTCGCGGTCGAGGCGCAGAATCTGATGAGCGGGGACGCGGCGCGCGAAGCCCGTGCCTTTGGTTTCGCCCTAAATCTGGCGCATACGCTTTCCGGTGGAATGCCCAATATCCTTTCGGCGACCCGCCTCGAATCGACCGGCGTGGGCATCGACCTGATCTTGCCGGCGACGCTGGCAGCGTTCGCGGGCGAGGCGGTGACGGTCAGTCTCCAGGCCCTCGGCGAGAGCCTCGGCAAAAAAACCCGGCTGGTGGTCGAATAGGGCCGACCGGCCCGCGGTCAGGCCGGTTCAATCATTTCGACGTGGCCGTCTTCGATGACGAGACCGATCTTGCCGTGCTTGAGGCCGAGGGCCACCTCGCCGAAGATCTCGCGCCGCCATCCACTCAAGGCGCGCACCGGCGCGTTGTCGTCGGCGGCGATTTGTTCCAGTTCATCCACGTTGGCGACCAGGCGTTGCGCGACTTCGTGGCGTTCGCACTGCAGGCGCAGCAGAACCCGCAGGAGTTCGACCGTGGGGCCGATCCCGGCGGCTTTCGGTTTCTTCGGCGGCAGGCTGGGGCGTTCATTCTCGGGGACCGCCTCGCCACGCAACACCGCCTCCAGTAATGCCCGTCCGCGTCCGCCGCTGGTGAGTTTTGCGCCGAGGCCCCGCACGCGGGCCAGCTCCTCGGGCGTGTGCGGCAGTTGGGCGGTAATCTCGAGAAGGGCCTCATCCCGTAGTATCCAGTTCCGCGGCACGTCACGGGTCTGCGCTTCGATTTCGCGCCATGCCGCCACTTCGCGCAGGACCGCCAGAAACCGGGGCTTGGCATTGCGTGTCTTGATTCGCCGCCAGGCATGCTCAGGGTGGGATTCGTAGGTCGAAGGCGAGGTCAGCACCGCCATTTCTTCGTCGAGCCAGCCTTCGCGATCGGTTTCATGGAGCCGGCGCGACAATTTTTCGTAGGCCGTGCGCAGGTGCGTCACGTCTTCAAGCGCATAGCGGATCTGGCGGTCGCTCAGCGGGCGGCGCGACCAGTCGGTGAAGCGCGAGGACTTGTCGATTCGTGCACCCACCAGGCGCGAGGCCAGGGTTTCATAGCCGACCGAATCGCCAAAGCCGCACACCATCGCGGCGACCTGGGTATCGAAGAGGGGCGTCGGAATCCGCTCGGTCAGGTAGAAAAAGATTTCGATGTCCTGGCGGGCGGCGTGGAAAACCTTGAGAATCGCCTCGTTTTGCATAAGGGCGAACATCGGTGCCAGTTCGATCCCGGGCGCCAGGACGTCGACGGCGACGTCAATGTCGGGGCCAGCCAGCTGAACCAGGCACAGCCGCGGCCAAAAGGTGCTTTCCCGCATAAACTCGGTATCGACCGTGATATAGCGGGTCGTCGCGAGTTTTGCACAAACGCGGGCGAGGTCCTCCGACGCAGCAACTAAGGTCATCGGCGCCTTCTATACACGATGGCGGGCGTCGCGTCGCGCCCGATTGCGCGCCGTTCAATCTTGACATCGATGGCGCAAAATGCGTTTTTGCAGCGCTCCGGCCCTGCCTCCGCCCGAGAGAAAGACCCACCTAATGCACCGCTATCGTAGCCACACCTGCGGCGAGCTGACCGCGGCTCACGTCGACGCGACGGCACGGATATCCGGCTGGATTCACCGCAAACGCGACCACGGAAATCTGCTGTTCGTCGATTTGCGCGACCATTACGGCCTGACCCAGTGCGTGATCGAGGTCGGTGAATCGCATTTTGGCACGGTCGAGGCGCTGCGCCCGGAAAGCGTCGTCATGATCGAGGGCAAAGTCGTGCGGCGGTCGGAGGATACCGTCAATCCGGCCTTGCCGACGGGTAAGGTCGAAGTCCGGATCGGCGCGATCGAGGTCTTGTCGGAGGCGGCGGAGCTGCCGCTCCAGGTATTCGGCGATCAGGTCTATCCCGAGGAAACCCGGCTCCGGTACCGGTTTCTCGATTTGCGCCGCGAACAGTTGCACCAGAACATCGTGCTGCGCGCGAAGGTCATCGAAAGCATTCGCCGGCGCATGCACGAGCAGGGATTCATGGAATTCCAGACCCCGATCCTGACCGCCAGTTCGCCGGAGGGCGCGCGCGATTTTCTGGTTCCCAGCCGTCTGCACCCGGGCAAGTTCTATGCCCTGCCGCAGGCGCCGCAGCAGTTCAAGCAACCGGTGATGGTCGCGGGCTTCGACCGCTATTTTCAGATCGCCCCCTGTTTTCGTGACGAGGACGCCCGCGCCGACCGCTCACCGGGCGAGTTCTATCAACTCGACATCGAAATGTCGTTCGTCGAACAGGAGGACGTGTTTCAAGCCGTCGAGCCGGTGCTGGCGGGCGTATTTTCCGAGTTTTCCGAGCGTCAGGTGCTGCAACCGTTCCCGCGCATTCCCTATGCTCACGCGATGCTGAAGTACGGAACCGACAAACCGGATCTGCGCAACCCCATCGAAATCAACGACGTGACCGACGCCTTTGCCAAATCCGGATTTGGCATCTTTGCCAACGCGATCGAGAACGGCGCGGTTGTGCGCGCCATACCGGCTCCCGGCGCGGCATCGCGGCCGCGTAGTTTCTTCGACAAGATGAACGAGTGGGCGCGTGGCGAGGGCGCACCTGGCCTGGGCTACATCATTTTTTCCGAAGGCGAGGGGCGGGGGCCGATCGCCAAGAATCTGGAAGAAGACCGGCATCGGGCGATCCGGGAACTTGCCGGGGTGGGCGACGGCGATGCGGTATTCTTCGCCTGCGACAAGGCACCGGCGGCGGCGATTCTGGCCGGGGCGGCGCGCACGCGCCTGGGCGAAAACCTAGGCCTTCTGGAATCGGAAGCGTTTCACTTCTGTTGGATCACCGATTTTCCGATGTTCGAATTCGACGAGACCGAGGGCAAGATCGGCTTCAGCCACAATCCGTTTTCGATGCCGCAGGGCGGGCTCGAGGCCCTGAATTCGCAGGATCCTCTCGACATCGTCAGCTACCAGTACGACATCGTTTGCAACGGCGTCGAACTTTCGAGCGGTGCAATCCGGAACCACCGGCCGGACATCATGGTTAAGGCGTTTGAGGTAGCGGGTTATGCCAAAGACGAGGTCGAACGACAGTTCAGCGGCATGCTGCATGCCCTGCAATACGGGGCGCCGCCGCATGGCGGGATCGCGCCGGGAATCGACCGGATCGTCATGTTGCTGGCGGGCGAACCCAATATCCGCGAGGTGATCCTGTTTCCGATGAACCAGCGCGCCGAAGACCTGATGATGGGGGCGCCGGCGGAAGTGACGGCGCGGCACTTGCGCGAACTCCACTTGCGGCTGGCGCTTCCGGAAGCGAAAAAGGACAAATCCGATTCCGGCGCCGACTAGCGGTGCGGCACTAGATTCTTCGATTCCTCAGGGGCGCCCCGCATCCCCATCGAACGAGTGGGTTATGTTCGACCGGTGCCGGCAAACGGGGCGCCAATCTCTCGCCGCCCCAATCTCTCGCCGCCCCGATCTTTCGCCGCCCCAATCTCTGGCCGACCCAGGCCGGAACTGAGTTTCTAACTGGCCGGCGCTTTGGTTTGCGGCCGGGGGTCTTCGCGAGCGACCAGTGCGGTCTGTTCCTGAAGGCGCTCGCTCAGGATCGCGGCGAGATTGAACATTACCTTCACCATGATCTCCGGCATCGTTGCCATGGTTTTCTTGAGGGTTTCCTGCGTCACGATCAGCACCTCGACATCGTTCTTGGCGACGATGTTGGCGGTGCGCGGGACTTCGCTGATGAGCGCGGCCTCGCCGAAGATCGCTCCCGAACTCAATTCCGCAACCGTGCTGCCGTGGGCCTTACCTCGACGTCGCCCGAAAGCAATACAAACATCTCGCGGCCCATCTGACCCGCCTGCACGATATGATCGCCGGGCTTGCACTCCAGCATGGTGCCGGCGTGCAGGATCTTCTTGGCTTCGTTGTAGTTCAGCCCCTTGAGCAGCGGCATGCGCTCAAGTGGCGTTTGCTGCATTTTTTCGGTCAGGAACTCCCAGAACTTGTCCTCGTCCATCGTGTGGTCGCCTGCCTTGCTGGCAAAGTCGGGGAAGGCGCGCGGAAACCACTGTCCGGTTTCGACCGTATTGAGGAATTCGCCGCACAGCCGGGCGAAGGGCGAATTCACATCGCGCAGGTATTTCTCGTCTTCGGTCACGAGGCACAGCGGAACCTGATAGACGCCATCCTCGTCCTCGAAGTTGGGGCCATAGCGGCGGTACCCCAGCATTTCGTACAAGCCCACCATCGACGGCGGGCAGGACGCGAAGTCGAACCGGTTACCCTTGTTGCGGACGATCTTGTAGGCTGCCCCCATGAGGACGGCGGCCATCTTGCTTTGCATGGAGCCCCCCGCCATGAACAGCCGCGACGTCATCGAAAGTGCCCCGGAACCGAACTCGGAGAACTTGTCGAACTGAAATTGCTTGACGAGTTTTTCGGGAAACTGGGACAAAGCCGCCGAGTTGACGCGGACCGATGCCACCACCCCGCCCTTCGCCATCAGGAACAAATGAAACGCCGAATCGTCAAGATCGTCCTTGATTACCTTTTTTTCATGGTCGGCGTGAACGGACGATCCGCCCTGCCGTTCCACCAGCGTCCGGTAGCGGAATCCGTAGACGCGTTCCCGCTCTTGCTCCGATTGGGGCGAATGAATCGAGATTTTCGGTCGTTTATCCGGACTGGCCATTTATTATTGCTGGGGATGCTACGGGTCCCCTGCCTCCAAGCGTCAAGATCACAATTGGTCGAGGGTAGTCGAGGGCGGGGGTTCTGTAAATTGGCGCGGCGGGCCTCGCCGAGGTCCGTGCGGTGTCTGTTATGGTTCTGTTATCACACGGAAATATCGGGACAAGAAAAAGGGGCGCGCTAACTGCGCGCCCCCGAGACCAAGAGAGGTTAACTCCAAAACACGATACTCAACCTACTAACCACTCGTCGCACCTGAACCGGGCTTGAAACGCGTCTAGGAACAGCCGCTGGTCGATCCGCAGGTATTGCATTTGAGGCAGGTTCCGTTGCGAACGAGCGTAAAATTTCCGCACTCGGAACACGCATCGCCCTCATAGCCCTTGATTCGTGCCTTGCGGATCGGTTCGAGCTTGGCATCGACCGCCTCGGCCACACCCGCCGCGACGGCAATCGCCGTGCTGGCGCCTTCCGGCGCTGATTGGACCGCGACCGCAATCGGCTCAGGACCCTGCGCCGCCTGCGGCGAGGAACTGCCATTGACGATATAGAGGTTCGACCGGACGTAGCCGTTGCTGGCAAGGCCCATGACGGCGGCAAGGGACTCGGAGGTATCGGTCGTGTCGCCGCCGCCATTGCCCGCCCCCATGCTGTCGTGGCGCAAGTCGTCCGGTTCGACGTGGGCGAGATCGTTGCGGCCGAGGTAGGAAATCGCCAATTCGCGGAATACGTAATCCACCAGCGACGTCGACATCTTGATGGCGTCGTTGCCCTCGACCATGCCCGACGGTTCGAACCGGGTGAAAATATAGGCGTCGACGAATTCCTCCAGCGGCACGCCGTACTGAAGGCCGATGGAAATGGCGATGGCGAAATTGTTCATCAGGCTGCGGAAGGCGGCGCCTTCCTTGTGCATGTCGATAAAGATTTCGCCCAGTGTTCCGTCGTCGTATTCGCCGGTCCGCAGGTAGACCTTGTGCCCGCCGACAGCGGCCTTCTGGGTGTAGCCCTTGCGCCGCTGCGGCATCCGGAACCGGACGCCGCGTCCCGACAACACGTCGGTTGCGAGATCGCGTACCAGCGATTCCGCGACAACCTTCGCACGCACCGCAGGCCGGGATTCTTCAGCAAGTTCGTCTTCGACGCTTTCGTCAATGACGATGGCCGATAGCGGCTGCGACAACTTCGAACTATCGCGATAGATCGCGTTAGCCTTCAGGCCGAGCCGCCACGACAACGCATAGGCTTCTTTGCAATCCTCGATCGAGGCCGATTTCGGCATATTGATCGTTTTCGAAATCGCGCCCGACACGAACGGTTGCGCCGCGGCCATGATGCGGATGTGGCTGTCCCAGGCGAGGAATCGCTCCCCCTTGGGCCCGCATTGCGACGCGCAATCGAACACCGCCAGGTGCTCGTCCTTCAGGTGGGGAGCGCCTTCGAGCATCATCGCGCCGCAGCAGTAGAGATTTGCGGCCTCGATGTCGGCCGGAGAGAATCCCAACGCCGCCAGCATGTCGAACCCGAGGTCGTTGAGATCGCCCGGATCGAGCCCCAGGCCGTCAACGCAGAAATCCTCTCCGAATGTCCATTTGTTGAAGACGAACTTGATGTCGAAAGCGTTGGCCAGCGCCGCCTCCAGTTTATCCAGTGCGGACTTGTCGAAACCAAGCGCGGCGAGGGTGTCGTGATTAACGTCCGGCGCCCCATCGAGGGTTCCGTGGCCGGTGGCATAGGAAACGATGTCGCCGATTTGCGTTTCGTCATAGCCCTGTGTCCTCAGCGCCTCGGGCACCGCGCGGTTGATGATGCGGAAGTATCCCCCGCCGGCCAGCTTCTTGAACTTGACGAGGGCGAAATCGGGTTCGATTCCGGTGGTATCGCAATCCATCACCAGGCCGATGGTTCCGGTGGGCGCGATCACCGTGGTCTGGGCGTTGCGGTAGCCGAACAACTCGCCCAGCCGCAGCGCCTGCTCCCACGCCTCGACCGCGGCTTCGGCCAGCATCGGCTCGGGTACCGTCTCTGCTTCAAGCGGCAGCGGCGGCACCGACAATGCTTCATAGCCGGCCGTTTCGCCGCGCGCGGCCCGGGCATGGTTACGAATCACCCGCAGCATTGCCTCGCGGTTATCGCCGAAGCAAGGGAAGGCCCCCATTTCGCCGGCGATTTCGGCGGAGGTGGCATAGGCGGTACCGGTCATCAGCGCCGTGATCGCCGCGCATTTCGACCGCGCCGCCTCGCTGTCGTAGGAAATTCCCGAAGCCATCAGCAGGCCGCCGATGTTGGCGTAGCCGAGGCCGAGCGTGCGGTATTCGTAGGAAAGCTGCGCGATCCGCGCCGACGGAAACTGCGCCATCATGACGGAGATTTCGAGCGCCAAGGTCCACAACCGGGTCGCGTGCCGGAACGCCTCGATATCGAACGACCGGGTCTCGTCGCGGAACGCCATCAGGTTCAATGACGCCAGGTTACAGGCCGTGTCGTCGAGGAACATGTACTCCGAACACGGGTTCGAGGCGCGGATTTCGCCACCTGCCGGGCAGGTGTGCCAGTCGTTGATCGTGGTGTGAAACTGAAGCCCGGGATCGGCCGACGCCCAGGCCGCAAGCCCGATACGGTCCCACAACTCGCGTGCCTTGAGAGTCTTGTGCGGCTTGCCGTCGGTGCGGCGCGTCAATGTCCAGTCGCCATCGGCGAACACGGCGTTGAGAAAGTCGTTTGTGACTCGCACCGTGTTGTTGGCGTTCTGGCCGGATACGGTCAGGTACCCCTCGCCGTCCCAGTCGGTGGTGTAGGTCGGAAACCCAATTTCGGTGTACCCCTCGCGAGCGAACTCGACGGCGCGTTGGATCGAGTTTTCCGGAATCATTACGCGCCGCGCTTCGAGAATCGATTTCTTGAGCTCGGGGTTGTCGGCAGGCGTAAAGCGGCCCGCGCCCTCGACCGAATTACAAGCCCGGATGACTGCGTTGAGGTACTTTTCCGAAAGCTTCGAGCCCGCGACCAGCGCCGCGACTTTCTGCTCTTCGTTGGACTTCCAGTCGATGAAGGCCTCGATATCGGGGTGATCGGCGTCGACCACCACCATCTTGGCGGCGCGGCGGGTGGTGCCGCCGGATTTGATCGCGCCCGCGGCACGGTCGCCGATCTTGAGAAAACTCATCAATCCCGACGATTTGCCGCCCCCCGACAGCGGTTCGTCCGCGCCACGCAGGTTGGAGAAATTGCTGCCAGTGCCGGAGCCGTATTTGAACAGGCGCGCCTCGCGGACCCACAGGTCCATGATGCCGCCCTCGTTGACGAGGTCGTCCGCGATTCCCTGGATGAAGCAGGCATGCGGTTGCGGGCGCTCGTAGGCGCCAGCCGAGGGGCGCACCTCGGCACTCTCGTGATCGACGTAGAAATGGCCCTGCGCCGGCCCGTCGATGCCGTAGGCCCAGTGCAGCCCGGTGTTGAACCATTGCGGCGAGTTGGGCGCGCCCATCTGGCGCGCCAGCATAAACTGCATCTCGTCGTAGTAGGCGCGGGCATCTTCTTCGCGGTCGAAATAGCCGCCCTTCCAGCCCCAGTACGTCCACGTTCCGGCGAGGCGGTGGAACACCTTTTTGGCGCTGGATTCGGCGACGTAGCGGTCTTCGGCGGGCAGTTTCGCCAGCGCCTCCTCGTCGGGAACGGACCGCCACAGCCACGACGGCACCGTCTCCTCTTCCACTTTCTTCAGGCGTACGGCGACGCCCGCCTTGCGGAAATATTTCTGCGCCAAAATGTCGCTTGCCACCTGCGACCAGGCTTCCGGGACTTCGACGCGCTTCATCTCGAAGACGAGCGAGCCGTCCGGGTTGCGAATTTCACTGTTGGTGTAGCGGAACGGAATCGATTCGAAGGGTGAGCAGCCCTCGACCGTAAGATACCGCGCGATACGCATCGTGCCCTCTGTCCCCGGCAGCACTGTCGGCCGCCTTGTGTCTGGTCCCATTAGGTGGGCGAAACCATCGACCGATTAATGATCTATATTGTGGTTCGCGCCCAGAACGGCACAAGATATAGACGCTCCTGGGAGCTGTCAAACAATTGACACAATATGTGGTCGATTGTGATCGGCGCCGCCATTGTCCGCGGGCGGCGGGTCTCAATCCGCGGGCGGCGGGTTGCGCGGCTGGACGAAATACCGGGGCGGTGCCATAGTCCCGCGCCAGCGGGGGTGATGCCGACCGGACTAAAGGACGAAGCAGCGACCATGAGCCTGGGTACAATGATATTCAGTTGGTCTGACAAGGCCACGTTTTCGACTCGATTGTTTACTTGGCGCAAGGGGCAGCGGGTCGGCGAAGATGCCCTCGGCAACCGCTACTACCAGGAGCGCGGCCGGCCCGAAAAGCAGGGCCCGCACTGGAACCGCCGCAGGCGCTGGGTGATCTACAAAGGCCGGATCGATGCATCTTCGGTGCCGCCGGAGTGGAACGCGTGGCTCCAGCACACCACCGATGTGCCGCCGACCGACCCGGCGGCGGACTATACTTGGGAAAAACCCCACGAGCCAAACCGGACCGGGACCTCGGCCGCCTATCACCCTCCGGGCAGTATCGCCGCTGGCGGCGAGCGCGCGGCGACCACTGGCGACTACGAGGAATGGCGTCGGGAATAGGCGCGAGGGCCCAGAGCGGCCGGCGGGGCAGGGTCGGCAGCGGGGCCGGATCATTCGCTCCGGGAACTGCCAGATCATCCGCCCCGGCTATTGGGTGACGAGAACATGAACGGCAATATTTTCGAAGCGCTCATCGGCGCCGTGGTGCTGGTGGTGGCGGCGGTGTTTCTGGTGTTCGCCTTTTCCAGCGCCAATGTCGGCACCGTTCAGGGCTACGAGATCACGGCCGAATTCGACCGCATCGACGGCCTTGGGCTTGGCGCCGATGTGCGCATGAGCGGAATCAAGATCGGCACCGTCATCGATCAGCGCCTCGATCCCGAGACCTTTCTTGCGGTGGTCCACATGAGCATTGATTCAGAGGTTGAACTGCCGGTCGATACTTCTGCGCAGATCATCAGCGACGGCCTGCTGGGCAGCAAATTCATGGCGCTGATTCCCGGCGGCGACTTCGAAGTAATCCCGCCCGGCGGCCGGGTCACTTTTACCCAGTCGCCCATAATCCTCGAAAATCTGATCGGTCAGTTGATCTTCAGCGCGGGTAGCGGGGACGACTCCGAAGGCAGCGGGGACTGAGGCCGCCGTGAGCGAAGGCTTGCGTCCCATTCAAGACTGGGACTCGGGCCGCTACGCCGAGAATGCGCGGTTCGTTTCCGACCTCGGCGGGGCGGTGCTAGACTTGCTGGCGGCGCGGCCGGGTGAGCGGATTCTCGATCTTGGCTGCGGCGACGGCGCCCTCACCAAAGAGATTGCCGCCCTTGGCGCCAGGGTCGTCGGCGTCGATGCAAGCCCCGATCAGGTTGCGGCGGCGCAGGCCGCCGGGCTCGACGCCCATGTCTGTGACGGCCACGCGCTCACCTTCGAAAACGAATTCGACGCTGTATTCTCCAATGCCGCGCTCCATTGGATGGGCCAGCCGGCGCGCGTTATCGCGGGCGTGGGCCGGGCCCTCAAAACGGGCGGGCGGTTCGTGGGCGAAATGGGCGGCGCGGGAAACGTCGTCAAGATCATCGCCGGCATCGCCGAGGTTTTGGCGCTGCGGGGCCTCGAGGGGAGCAATGCTCAACCGTGGTATTTTCCGCGCGCGGACGAATATGCCGAAAGCCTCGTCGGTGCCGGTTTCCTGGTGCGCGAGATTCGCCTGATTTCCAGGCCGACGCGGCTTCCGGGCGACGTCGGCGGTTGGCTCGACGTCTTCGGAGACGGATTTTTCCGCCACGTTCCGGCCGCGGCGAAGGCCGCAGTGCGGGACGAGATCGTCGAACGGTTGCGGCCCGTGCTGTGCGACGCGGACGGTGTGTGGTGGGCCGACTATGTGCGTCTTCGCTTTGCCGCGGACCTGCCGCGATGAGGCGCGCGGCGGCTGGAATCGGGGCGTTGGTGCTGATCGCGCTTGGGTTCGCGGTTGTCCCGGATGGGGCGGCCCAAGGGCGCGGCAAGGTCGTTGTGCTGCGGGCGCTCGACAAGGTGACGGCGCGGATTTCGACAATTGAAGCGCCGATCGAGCGGGAAATCCGGTTCGGCACGCTGCGGATTCTGGCGCGCGCCTGCCGCACCCGCCCGCCCGAAGAGCCGCCCGAGACGACCGCCTTTCTGGAAATCACCGACGTTCGCCCCGGTGAGCCATCGGTGCCGCTGTTTACCGGTTGGATGTTTGCCTCCACCCCGGCGCTATCGGCGCTCGAACATCCCGTCTACGACGTCTGGGTGATCGCCTGCAAAACCGCCGCGCCGTCCGATTCGGAAGGCAGCGAATAGAAGTCTCCCTCGACCGCCAGCGCCTCGACGAGCCGACGCTGATAGGCATCGCGCGAAATCTCGCGGGCACCGAAGATTTCCAGGTGCCTGGTCACAAATTGGGTGTCCAGCAACCGAAAACCGCCGACCTTCAGGCGTGCCACCAGGTGCACCAGCGCAACCTTGCTGGCGTCGGCGCGCCGCGTGAACATACTCTCGCCGAAAAAAGCCGCGCCCATCGACACGCCGTAGAGGCCGCCGCACAGGCGATCGTCCTGCCAGCATTCGACGCTGTGGGCATTGCCGCCGCGGTGAAGGGCTGTGTAAAGGAGGACAATCTCGTCGTTGATCCAGGTCGATTCGCGACCGGCTTCGGGTTCGGCACATGCCCGGATCACGGTTTCAAAGGCGGTATCGACCCGCACTTCGAACAGGTCCTGGCGGACCGTGCGTGTCAGCCGCCGGGGAATATGAAATTCGTCCAGCGGCAGAACGCCGCGCAGATCCGGATCGATCCAGTAGAGCGCCGATTCCGCGGTGCCGTCCGCCATCGGAAAAAGGCCGGTGGCGTACGCGCGCAGCAGTATGTCCGGTGTCAGGGACATCTACCCGGTGGCGGCGATTTGAGCCTCGAGCCAGTGAATGTCGTAGTCGCCATTGACGAAATCGGCATTCTCGACCAGCCGCAGATGCACCGGAATAGTCGTTTCGATGCCGCCGATCACATACTCCTCAAGCGCCCGGCGCAGGCGCATCAGGCATTCGTTGCGGCTGGAGCCGTGGACAATCAGTTTCGAGATCAGGCTGTCGTAGTTCGGCGGCACCGTATAGCCGGCATAAAGCGCGGAATCGACCCGAACGCCGAGGCCGCCCGGCGTGTGATAGTCGGTGACCCGCCCCGGGGCCGGGCGGAAGGTGACCGGGTCCTCGGCGTTGATGCGGCACTCGATTGAATGTCCGGCAAACTGGGTGTCGTCCTGCGTGAACCCGATCTCGCCGCCGGCGGCGATGCGGATTTGCTCGCGGACGATATCGATGCCGGTAATCATCTCGGTCACCGGATGTTCGACCTGAAGGCGGGTGTTCATCTCGATGAAATAGAACGCGCCATCCTCATAGAGAAACTCGATGGTACCGGCGCCGAGGTAGCCGAGTCCGCTGATGGCGCGGGCCACCAGGCTGCCGAGTTCGGTCCGTTGGGCAGCGTTGAGGGCGGGCGAGGGGGCTTCTTCCAGCACCTTCTGGTGGCGGCGCTGCAAAGAGCAGTCGCGCTCGCCCAGGTGCACGACGTTGCCGTGGGAATCGGCCAGGATCTGGACCTCGATATGGCGCGGCCGGGCGAGGTATTTTTCGAGGTAGAGCAAATCGTCGCCGAAGGAGGCCCGTGCCTCGGCCTGCGCCGTCGTGAAAGCCTCCTCAAGGCCGTCCGGGGCGTGCGCCACCTTCATGCCGCGACCGCCGCCGCCCAAGGCAGCCTTCAGCAGCACCGGATAACCGATCTCGTGGGCAATCCGCGCCGCTTCGGCCGGATCGCGCACCGCACCGTCCGATCCGGGGACAACCGGTAGTCCCAGTGCCGCCATCCGCAACTTGGCGCCGATCTTTTCGCCCATCGCCCTGATATGCTCGGCCTCGGGGCCGATGAATACGAACCCGTGCTCTTTGACGATCGAGGCGAAATTCGCATTCTCGGACAAGAACCCATAACCCGGATGAATGGCGTCGGTGTTGGTGATCTCGGCGGCGGCGATGATCGCCGGTACGTTGAGATAGCTGGCGCGTACCGGTGGCGGCCCGATGCAGACCGTTTCGTCGGCAAGGCGCACGTGCATCGCATCGGAATCGGTAGTCGAGTGCACCGCGACTGTATGGATTCCCATTTCACGGCAGGCGCGATGTATGCGAAGCGCAATCTCTCCGCGATTGGCAATCAAGACTTTTTCGAACATCGCCGTTTATTCGAGGATGATCAGTGTTTCGCCGTATTCGACCGGGGCCCCGTTCGCCACCAGGATTTGGGTGACCTTGCCGCCACGCGGCGCCGGGATCGGGTTCATCGTTTTCATCGCCTCGATGATCAGGAGGGTCTGGCCTTCGCTGACCTGATCGCCGCGTTCGACGAACGGGCTGGCGCCGGGTTCAGGCGACAGGTAGGCGGTCCCGACCATCGGCGAGTTGACGGCGCCGGGGTGGCCGGCAGTGTCGGCTGAGGCCGCTGCCGGGGCTTGCACGGCAGGCGCAGGCGCGGCCGGGAGCACGGGCGCCGCGGCGACCGTATTGCGGGCCACACGGACGCGCTGGCCGTCTTCTTCCCACTCGATTTCAGTCAACCCGGTTTCTTCAAGTAACTCCGAAAGCTCTCTGATTAAATCTTTGTTTATATTCGATTTAGTCATAAGTAATTCGTGTCAATCTGAGGCACTGACGCCCTCCAGAAGGCGCGCCACCGCCTCCAGCGCCAGAACGTAGCCGTGCGGCCCGAAGCCGCTGATTACGCCGCTCGCGGCCTGGCTCACATAGGAGTGGTGGCGGAACTCCTCGCGCCGGCAAATGTTGGACAAATGAACCTCGACCACCGGCGCGTCCGCCGCCCGGAGGGCATCGAGTAGCGCCACGGAGGTGTGGCTGTAGGCGCCCGCGTTGACGATCAGGGCCTGGACCCTGCCGCGGCTTTCCTGAACCCAGGTGACCAGTTCCGCTTCGCTGTTGGATTGCCGGAAATCGAGTTGAAATCCCAGGTCGCTGGCCTTGAGCGTGGCGGCTAATTCAATGTCCTGCAACGTTTCAGAGCCGTAAATCTCGGGCTCCCGCGTTCCCAACAAGTTGAGGTTGGGGCCGTTGAGGACCAGGACGACAGGGTTTACCAAGGCGGTCCACGCAATTCGGTTTCAGGCGATGGCCAGCGGCGGGCGCCGGTCCAGCCTTATAGCATGGGCGCAAGCGTGCGCAACGGTGTTGGAAGGCAGTTACCTGGCGATTAACCTCACATTAAGGCACTTGAGGCAAACTCGCGACCGGGGCGAACCTTGGGGCGGAATGGTGTGACTAGCGTACTTCACTTCGGCGCCGATTCTGCGGCCGGGATGGAACGGCGGCTTGTAGTGCGCATGCTGAAGTACTGGCGCAGCCTGATCGAAAATGGTGCGCGCCGACCGGGCATGAACCGGATCAATCCGGAAACCCTCGCCGATAGCTGGGACTGGTGCTACGCGCTCGATTTTTCGGAATCGGAAGACGATCCGATCATCAGGTTTGCCGGTCACGGCTACTTCGACGATCTCGATTCCGATCCCGTCGGGTGCCGCCTGTCGGAAATCAATTCGGTTTCGCTTCTGCGGTACGCCACCACGTATTTTCCCGACGCGGTGCGCAAAGCGGTGCCGGTGACCTTCGGCGGCGAATTCAATGGGGAGGACGGTACCCGCACGCTTTATCGTAGCGTCATCCTACCCTTGGATGATGAGAACGGCACGTTTTCGATCCTGTTCGGGGCCACCAACTACAGGCGTGACTCGGCATGAACCTTTACGAAGTGCAGATTCGTGAAGGCGGGGAGCGGGTCGCCGATTCACTTTATGACGATCTTGAACTCGCCACCTTCGAGGCCGAGCGCCGGAGCGTAGAAGACGGCGTGAGGTTGCGCATCGTTCTCGACCGTGAGGCGGGGCGCGAATCCTCGGCGCCGGAGATCTTCTATACGACCGGCAGTGATCCGGCCGTTTCGGAAGCTGCGGGCAAGGCGCCGCCTCGCGAGTCGGGCGGCGGCTGGACCCGTGTCCGGCGGCGCCACATCGCCGTGGGGGCACTGGCGCTGGCGGCAGCCGTCCTGTGGATCCTGTCGCCCCCGGCCTAAAGCAAAAATACCCACAAGATTGGACCGGCTCGGCTCAAACCGCTCGGGTGAAACCGAACGGGGCTTCCGGAAGCTGGCGCCGCTATAACCGTTCCTTGATCGCCGAACGCGATCTCTCCGCGACAAATGCGGTTCTGGAGCACTTTCCGGCCGGATTGAATCGATTTGATGGCGGCAAACAGGATTTTCGGGGCGGCGCGCCGTGAAGCGCGACGCCGCCGCATCGGGCGAGTGCCGCAACGCGCCCGAGGAGCCTGTTTGCTCCACCGAAGACCGGGATTCGTTGCGCCGTGGCATTGTTGCGTCCCTTTTCCGATGCCGGGCATCGCCTTGCGGACCGGGCCGCGCCACGGCACACGGACCGCGCCGCGCCGTGGCACAACGTATCTCCGGCCAAAGAGTTCAATCTGGCCGGGAAATGCTCTAGTTGCGCGACCCTGGCCTTTCCAAAAACCCGCACCGGCCTGCACCGCATGGCTGCCTTCTTGATGGGCTCGTTTCGATTCGTTGTTGGGTCCCCATTTCATCGCGTCCAGCGGTCGGAATTGAAGCGCCGGGTTTCGCCCGGCGCCACTCGCGGAAACGCGCCATGTACCCACCTATCTCGCCGGTTGAACCCAGCCGTTGCTATCCCCATACTTGTGCGAGGTGCGGTTTATGGTTCCCATTGGGGCAGTTTTCATGCGCGTTACAGTCAATGGCGATGCTCGGGATGTGGCCGGGCCCTTGTCGGTGCTCGAGTTGCTGGATCAGCTCGGCATCGATGGGCGCAAGGTGGCACTCGAGCGCAATCTTGGGATTGTGCCGCGATCGGCGTTCGTCACGACAGCGGTCGCCGATGGCGATGCCTACGAAATCGTTCATTTCATCGGCGGCGGCAACGATCCGGCACCGGCGCTGGAACCGGGCGCGTTGACCCTGGGCGGGCAGGCATTTCAATCGCGCCTGATTGTCGGCACCGGCAAGTATCGCGATTTCGACGAAACCCGCGAGGCGGTGGCGGCGTCGGGGGCGGAAATCGTTACCGTCGCGGTGCGCCGCGTCAACCTGACCGACCCCGGCCAGCCGATGCTGGTCGATTACCTCGATCCCAAGGTCTACACCTATCTTCCCAATACCGCCGGCTGCCATACCGCCGACGAGGCCGTGCGGACGCTACGGCTGGCGCGCGAGGCGGGCGGCTGGTCGCTGGTCAAGCTCGAAGTGCTGGGCGACGAGAGAACCCTTTATCCCGACATGCCGGAAACCGTGCGGGCGTCCGAAACGCTCGTCAAGGAAGGGTTCGACGTCATGGTCTATTGCAGCGACGATCCGATTCAGGCGAAACGCCTGGAGGACATCGGATGCTGCGCGATCATGCCGCTGGCGGCGCCCATCGGTTCGGGCCTCGGGATTCAGAATCCGGTCACCCTGCGGATCATCATCGAAAACGCCAAGGTTCCGGTGATCGTCGATGCCGGCGTCGGCACTGCCTCGGACGCTTCCGAGGCAATGGAACTGGGCTGCGACGGGGTGCTGATGAACACCGCCATCGCCGAAGCAAAGGACCCGGTGCTCATGGCCAAGGCAATGCGGCTCGCGGTTGAATCCGGGCGGCTTGCCTATCTCGCCGGGCGGATGGGAAAGCGCACCTACGCCGATCCCTCCTCGCCGCTGGCGGGCCTGATCTAGGCGTTTGATTCCGGCATTCGGCGGCGATGCCACCGGGCCATTTGTTGTCATGTATCGAAGTGGATTGGTCTTGATCCTGCGCCCTGACTGAGGGCGCGGGCTGACGGCGAGGGTCGAAACGTCAGAATTACCCCCTCAGGGGCCCGCGGCGGGTCCGCGGACGTTACTGCCCGGCGGCGTTTAGGATATCGCCCGCCCTGAGCGCGCCCGGCGATCCCACCGGCAGCTGGTCTTCGGCACGGCGCGCGTGGGTGGTGGCCGAATCGTGATCGCCGATCAGAAAGGCGCGTTCGGCGCTCGCCAGGCTCGACATGCCGAACCGCCCATCGCGGCCGTAGGCAATCGCGAGTGAACGCCACGCCGCGGTGCTGTTTCTGTCGATCCGAACCGCCTCTTCAAGATGGACGATCGCGTCGCGGTTGAAGCCGGGTTCGTTGAGGGCGATCTGGGTCTGGGCGAGGCCGATCCGCAAGAGCGCCTCGTGCGGCGCCAGCCGGACGGCCTCTTCAAGGGCGTGTCGCGCTTCATCGAGGCGTCCGTTCTCGTAAAAGATTTGCCCATTCAGCTCATGAAAAAAAGGATTGTCCGGTTCGGCGTCGAGCAAGAGGCCGGCGGCCTCGAGCGCGCGCGCGGTGTCGCCCGACTGGTGATGGGCCAGTGCGCGGGCGTACACGGCCGGAATCGAGGTATCGCTCTCGGGGTAAATTCGAAAGGTGTTGCGGGGGCGCTCGATATAGCCCTGCAACTTGGCCCGTATCCGCGCATAGGCCTCAGCCATTTGCGGGTCCGGCGCTGGCTCCGGCGCGGCCGCCACAATCCGCGTTACCGCATTCAGGCGTTCGCGAGAGAGCGGATGGCTCCGCGTGTACGGGTCCTGACTGGTGCGCAGGAGGGGTTCCTGGGTCCCCAGCATTTCCAGCACCTCGACCAGCCCGCGGCCTGACTGGCCGATGTCCTGCAAATACCGGAGGGCAGCTTGATCGGCCGCCGATTCCTGGGTCCTGCTGTACAGCAACAAGCTTCGCTGCGCGATTTGGGCACCGCCGCCGAGCACCGCGGCGCCGCTGCGACCGCCGCCGACGACAACGGCCGCGGCGCCGATGATGACCGCGGCGATGCTCTGGGCGGTTGCACCGCGCAAGGCCTCCCGAGTCCGGGCGAGATGGCCACCGGCGATGTGGCCGGTCTCGTGGGCGATGACGGCGGTGATCTGGCGAGGCTTTTCCGCTTCCAGGATCAAGCCGGTGTTGATGAAGATGCGCTGACCGCCGCCCACGAACGCGTTGAGGGTGCTGTCGTTGACCAGGTGGACTTCGACGAAATCCGTGCTAAGACCAGCCGCGGCGAAAACCGGCGCCGCCAGGTCCCGGATTACGCGTTCAGTTTCGGCGTCGCGGATCAGGGACAGGCGTTGGGCCGCTGCCTCGCGCCCGGCCGTCGGTACGGCCAGGCTCAGAACGAGAAACAGGAACAGAATGCGGTTCAAATGGGGGCCTCCGGAGCGTTCGGGTCAAAGTAGGGACGCTCGCCGAGCGCGTCAACGCACAGCCGCGGTACTGCTGGGCGCGCTGATACTGGCGTCCTGCGGCGGCGACAAGGGCCGGTCGGTCAACGTGATCGAACAACGGTTTTCCGGCGGCGTGGTGGCGGACGAGCCGCGCGCGGCGCTGATTGCCGAGGCGATTCTCGAAGCGGGCGGTACCGCTGCCGATGCCGCCGCCGCGCTCTATTTTGCCCTCGCTGTGACCTATCCGGTGGCCGCCGGCCTTGGCGCCGGGGGGGCCTGTGTCGTCTACGACTCCGTCACCGAGACGACGGAAAGCATCGACTTTTTGCCGCGGCAGGCGGCCGGTGGCGGGCCGATCGCGGTACCCGGCGCGGTGCGCGGTTTCGCCGCCCTCCATGCTCGCTACGGCCGCTTGCGTTGGAGCCAGGTGGTCCTGCCGGCAGAAAGCCTGGCGCGGTTTGGCCACCCGGTTTCGCGGGCGTTGGCAACCCGTCTGGCGGATTCGGGCATTGTCCAGCGCGCCGGCCCCGGACTTCGGGAATCGATTGCTCCCAACGGCGTGGCGCTGCCGGAAGGAACGATGCTGACGCAGACCGACCTCGCCGCGGTGTTGGGCGAAATCCGAACCCGTGGCGGTGGCGATCTTTATTTCGGCGGCCTGGCGCGGCAACTCGCCGAAGCCAGCGCGGCCCTCGGTGGCGCCGTTGGGACTGACGATTTGCAGCGCTACCTGCCCGAATGGAAACCGAGCTCGGGCCTTCGTTTCGGCGATCTGATCATTCATACCAACCCGTCGCCGCCGTCGGGCGGATTATTGGCCGGAACCATGTGGGCGATGCTGTTGGACGAGGGCCGCTTTCGCGAGACCGGGGCGGCAGCCCGCACCCATCTGCTCTCCGAAGTGTCGGCGCGCGCATTCGGCAACCTGGGTGCGACCGCGGACGGGGGGACACAGATTTCGGCGTTCCGCGCCCATACGCTGATGTCGGGATTCGATCCGGCGCAACATGGTCGGTTGCCAGCCGGCGGACCCGATCTTTCGGGGTGGGCCGGGCCCGGCGACGACGGTGGGACCGGATTTGCGGTGATTGACCGGCGCGGGTCCGCGGTTGCCTGCGGCCTGTCGATGAACGGCGCGTTCGGAATCGGACGGCTGTTGCCGGGACTTGGATTCGTGCCCGCGGCCGCGGTGCCAGAGGGAACCCGTAGCTGGACGCTTGCCGGGTCGGACTTCCTGGTGTCGGCGATCGTCGTCAACAACTTCTCCGGCGAGATCATCTTTGCGGGGGCGGCCTCGGGCGGCGCGGCGGCGCCTGCTGCACTGGTCCAATCGGTGCTGCCGACGATATTGAATGGCAGTCCGTTGGCGGAAAACGTGGCGGCGCCGCGAATATTTCAATTCGCGAATCCCGATGTGACGTTTGTCGAGGCGGGATATGCACCCGAGGCGTTGGCGGCGATGCAGCGGCTCGGCCACCAGGTTGCGCGGACGGTGCGGCCGGGCCGCGTCAACGCGATTTCCTGCGTCAACATCCAGGGCTCGCGTCCCAATGCCTGCGAATTCGTCAGCGAAGCACGCGGTTACGGTATCGGCACCGGCGGCGCGTTCTAGCGCCCCGATGCGGGCGAGAAACCCGATGAAGATATCCCGGCGCTCGGACATTTCGCCGTTCTACGCGATGGAAGTCATGAAGGCCGCGAACGAGCGCGAGGCGGCGGGACATTCGGTGTTGCATCTGGAGGTCGGCGAACCCGGCGTCGGCACACCGGCCGGTGTTGTGGCGGCGGCGCGGGTGGCGCTGGACGAAGGGGCGCTTGGCTATACCGAGGCCCTTGGCCTGCCCGACCTGCGCACGGCAATCGCACAACACTACGGGCGTACCTATGGGATCGAGGTGCCGGCGGAGCGGATTGTCGTGACCACCGGGTCATCGGGCGGGTTCCTGCTGGCGTTGCTGGCGGCGTTCGATTCAGGCGCCCGGATCGGCATCGGCGTTCCCTACTATCCGGCATACCGCAACATGATGGTGGCCCTCGGACTTGAGGTGGTGCCGATGGCGACGACGCCGGAGACCCGGTTTCAACCGACGGCCGCGCTGCTCGCCAAGGCGGGGCCGCTGGACGGGCTCTTGTTGTGCAGCCCCGCCAATCCGACCGGTACGATGCTTTTGGGCGAGGAATTTGAAGCGGTCGTCAGCTATTGCGAAGGCAACGGCATCCGGCTGCTTGCCGACGAGATCTATCATGGGATTACCTATGGGACGCCCGCCGAGACGTCGCTTCGGTTCGGGCCGCACGCCGTCGTGCTCAACGGGTTCTCAAAATACTACTGCATGACCGGCTGGCGGCTGGGCTGGATGGTAGTGCCGGAAGACATGCTGAGGCCGGTCGAGCGGCTGGCGCAGAACCTGTACATCTCGGCGCCCAACATATCGCAGCGCGCCGCGATCGCCGCTTTCGACTGCACCGACGAACTGGAGGCGAACGTCGCCAGTTACGCAAAGAACAGAGAGGTTCTTTTGCGGGAACTCCCGCGCGCGGGCCTGACCGATCTCGCGCCCGCCGACGGTGCGTTTTACATCTACGCCAACGTCAGTCATGTGACCAACGACAGCTCAGAATTCTGCCGCCGAATGCTGGCCGAGACCGGCGTGGCGATAACTCCCGGCATCGACTTTGATTCGTCGCGTGGCAGCGCCTATGTGCGGATCAGTTTTGCCGGCACCACCGACGACATGACCGAGACCGCCCGGCGCTTGCACGCCTGGCTGGCCTGAAGGCGCGCAAGCCGGCGCAGGTTCCCGGCGCAAATCCCCGTTGCGGGCGCGGCCAAATCAGCCCGGAAGCCGCCACCAGCCGCTGCGTGAGGGTTTGGCGGGCTCCCCGGTTGGGTCGGCGTCCTCCGTCCCGTCGGCGCCGCCGGTTTCGGCGGCTGCGGCCGCTGCGGCCTCTTCGGGTTCCGATGTGGCCTGCGCCGATGCGGGCTCCGGTGCGGTCTCAGGGGTAGCAGGGGGCGCAGAGGCAGGGGCGGGATCGTTCATCCGCTCCGGCCGGTCCGCCGCTTCGCCCGTGTCCGCGGACACAACGGTAGAGCTCGCGGCCTCGGCCGGAGCGGTCGCATCGGCGGGCACACCATCGTCCGGTACCTTGGTTTCGCCTTCGGCTGTGGCACCGGCAACGTTCGCGGCTTCACCGGCCGCGGCGGCGGCAGTTTCAGTCTTCCGCCGGCGCGGGCGCCGGCGCCGGGGGGCGCGGCGGGGTTTCGATTCTTCCCCGGATTCCTCGCTCGCGGATTCCGGTTCGGCCGCGTCCTCCTTTGCCGCTTCACCGGCTTCGCCGGTCTCGGTCGGCGCGGCATCGGACTCGATCGCATCGGGGGTCGCCCGGCCATCGCGACGACGACGGCGCCCGCCGCGTTTTCCGCGCCGCCGGCCCTTGCGCGGACGGTCTTCGCCACCGGCTTCGGCATCTTCGGTCTCCGCCGGTGCTTCCGGTTCCGCCGCACTAGTGCGGGGTTCCGCCGTGCTGGCGCGGGTTTTCGAAGTTCTGGCGCGGGATGATGGCGCCTGCGGCTTTTCGGTACCGATTTTTTCGATTCGCAGCGTCGGCGGGACCAGAGAATCGTCCGCCGACACGAAGACCTTCATGCCGTACCGCTTTTCCAGCGACCTCACGGTGGTGCGCTTCTGATTGAGGAGATACGTTGCGATGGGCGCGGCGACGAACACCTCGATGGCACCGTGCTCGCCCTTGGTTCCATCATCTTCGATCGCGCGTAACACGTGGAGCGCCGAGGATTCGGTCGAGCGCACGAACCCGGTTCCGCCGCACGCCGCGCAAGTTTCGGTGCTGGCCTCGATCAGGCTCGGGCGCATCCGCTGTCGCGACATTTCGAGCAGCCCGAAAGCGCTGATTCGCCCAACCTGGATTCTGGCACGGTCGTGCTTCAGGGCTTCCTTGAGCTTGCGTTCGACGGCGCGGTTGTTGCGCGGGTAGTCCATGTCGATGAAGTCGATCACCACCAGACCGCCGAGGTCGCGCAACCGCAGTTGCCGGCCGACTTCTTCGGCGGCCTCAAGGTTCGTGCGAAGGGCGGTCTCTTCGATATTCCGCTCGCGCGTCGCCCGGCCCGAGTTGACGTCGATGGCGACCAGCGCCTCGGTGGTCCCGATCACCAGATAGCCGCCCGATTTGAGGCCCACTTCCGGGCTCATCATCGAATCGAGTTGGGCGTCGATCTGGAATTTATGGAACAGCGGGATGTCTTCGCGGTAGCGCTGAACCCGCTTGGCGTGGCTTGGCATCAACATTCGCATGAACGATTTGGCGGTCTTGTAGCCTTCCTCGCCTTCGACCAGAACCTCGCCGATGTCCTTGTTGTAGAGGTCGCGGATCGAACGCTTGATCAGGTTCGCTTCTTCGTGAATCAGCGACGGCGCGCGCAATTTCAACGTCGTTTCGCGGACGGTTTCCCACAGGCGGTAGAGATAATCGTAGTCGCGGCGGATTTCGGCGCGGCTGCGCTCGGCGCCAGCGGTGCGGACGATCAACGCCATGCCTTCGTCGGTTTCAAGATCACCGAGGATGGACTTAAGACGGCGGCGGTCCTTGGCGTCGGTAATCTTTCGGCTGATGCCGCCGCCGCGGGCGGTATTGGGCATCAGGACGCAATAACGTCCGGCCAGCGAGATATAGGTCGTCAGTGCCGCGCCCTTGGTGCCGCGCTCTTCCTTGACCACCTGCACCAGCAGGATCTGGCGGCGTTTGATAACCTCTTGAATTTTGTACGAGCGCAACCGCGAGGGGCGGCAGGGTCGCGCGTCTTCGATTTTGTCGGCGGCGGCGGCGGCCGCGCGGCGCGATCGTTTCGGCTTGTCCGGGGTGTCGCCGGTATCGTCCTCGCCGTCGCCCTCGTTCTCGCTGTCCGGCTCGTCCGGCTCGCCGTTCTCCTCAGCGTCGGCGTCGTCGTCATCGTCCTCGGCGGCTTCCCGTTCCGCCTCTTCGTCATCGCGGGCGGCGTCCTCTTTCGCGGCGGCGGCTTCTTCAGCCAGCAGCGCCTCGCGGTCGGCGACCGGGATTTGGTAGTAGTCGGGGTGGATTTCGTTGAACGCCAGGAAACCGTGGCGGTTGCCGCCGTAGTCGACGAAGGCGGCCTGTAGCGAGGGCTCGACCCGCGTTATCTTGGCGAGATAGATGTTTCCTTTGAGCTGCGCCTTGGTCGAGGTCTCGAAGTTGAATTCCTCAAGGCGCTTGCCTTTGACGACCACAACCCGGGTCTCTTCCGGGTGGGCCGTGTCGATAAGCATGCTGGTCGGCATGGGGTTGAACTCCGGGGCGCCGGCGCGATCCACGGGCGAAGCGCGGGCAGGGCGGCGCCATATGTTGGAGCGAAACCGGATGTTATCCCCTCGCCGCGCGCCAGCATTGACGCGGCGGCGACTTGAATTGGTAACGGGGAAAGGACTGCCGGTTTCGAGTTATCCATAACGGGTAGTCTGGAACGGAAGCGCGGCGCCGCCGCAATCGGGGGAACTCAAATGAGCCGGGCTTCGGCCCCAGGCCCCACGAGATGCGCGCGCCGCGGAATATTCGCCGGTGCGGAAATAAGCACAGTTGGCGTACCGATAACAACCGAAATAATGGTGCGATAGCGAACGGGGGCGGGGCATCTCTTGCTCTGGCCTCACCGCATGGGTTATATATAGTAGGTCAGTGGATTGAAAATACTAGATGTTTGACCTTTCCCTCCCTCACCAGGCCGCGCGGGCATTGGCCACGTGGTTGTTGGTTCTGTTTGCGGTTCTATCCGCGGGAGCGGCCCATGCCGTGCCTGCGGTCACCGGAATACGCACCGGCGAGCAACCGGCGGCGACCCGATTCGTGCTCGACCTCACCGAAGCCGTCGAGTTCAAGGTTTTCGTCCTGCCCGATCCCTATCGGGTCGTCATCGACCTGCCCGAAGTCGCCTGGCAGGCCAATGCCGGCGACCACCTCTACCTCGGCCCTATCAAGGCGATGCGTTTCGGGCTGTTCCGGCCGGGGGTGTCGAGGGTGGTCATCGACGTTTCCGGACCGGTGCGGGTGGAGCGGTCATTCCTGCTGCCGCCGAACGGGAATTTCTCGCACCGCTTCGTGCTCGACATCGCCGAGGTCGAGCCCGGCGAGTTTGAGCGCACGGCGGCGCTGCCGCCGCCGCCGACCCGGACCGAGACGCCCCGGACCGGGTCGCCCCGGACCCAGCCGCTGCAATTGGTGCCGCCGCCCCAGACCGAGACACCCCGGACCGAGCCGCCGCAACCGGCGCCGCTACCCCGGCGGGTGCGGCCGCTGATCGCGCTCGATCCCGGACATGGCGGGGTCGATCCGGGAACCGTCAGCTCCGGCGGCACCCGCGAGAAGGATGTGACCCTCGCCACCGCCCGGGAGCTGGCGCGGCAGCTTGAGGCGACCGGGCGCTACGTAGTCGTCCTGACCCGGACCGACGACCGGTTCCTGCGTCTGCGCCAGCGCGTCGAGGCCGCGCGCACCGCCGGTGCCGATCTTTTTCTGTCGCTGCACGCGGATTCGATCGAGAATCGCCGTGTCCGCGGTGCCTCGGTCTATACCCTTTCGGAGATCGCCTCGGATCGTGAGGCGGCGGCGCTGGCGGCCAAGGAGAACAGCGCCGACCTGATTGCCGGTCTCGATCTTAGCGGTGAGAGCGCCGAGGTCCGGACCATTTTGATCGATTTGGCGCAGCGGGAAACCATGAACCAGGCGGCGGTTTTCGCGAATTTGGTCATTCCCGAACTGAGCAGCACCGGCGGCACCCTCCGCAACGGCCACCGCTTCGCCGGCTTTGCCGTTCTCAAGGCTCCCGATATCCCCTCGCTGCTCATCGAGATGGGCTATTTGTCCAACCGCGAAGATGAAGAATTGCTGCTTTCGCCGGAATATCGGATCCGCCTGGCGCGGGCGCTGGTGCGTGCAATCGACCACTATTTCGCCGACTTGAGGCGCTAACGGCCCCGGTTGCCACACGGCTGCCGTATTTGACCCTATAATTGCCGGGCAGTGAGGCAGGGAAAGGACCCGCCAATGGCGAGAAAGCGGCGGTCGGCAAAACCGCGGCGCGGGAGGGGCCGGTGGTTGTTACGTTTGGCCGGCTATGTGGTCGCACTCGCCTTGCTGTTGGCGGTAGCGGGCGCCGGCGGCGGGCTGTTCATTTTCTACAAATACGGTCGCGATCTGCCGGATTACACCCAGCTCGCCACCTATCGGCCGCCGGTCATGACCCGGGTTCATGCCGCCGACGGCAGCCTGTTGGCTGAATACGCGCGCGAGCACCGGGTCTTCGTTCCCATCGAAGTGATTCCCAAAACACTAATTCAGGCCTTCCTGTCGGCCGAGGACAAGAATTTCTTCGACCATCCCGGCGTCGATATCGCGGGCGTCGTGCGCGCTGCGCTCACCAACCTTTCGAATCTGGGAGAGAACCGGCGTCCGGTCGGGGCGTCCACCATCACGCAACAGGTGGCGAAGAACTTTCTGCTTACGCCTGAAGTCTCGATCGAGCGCAAGATCAAGGAGGCGATCCTCGCCTTTCGAATTGAACGCGCCCTTACCAAGGAGCGGATTCTCGAACTGTATCTCAACGAGATTTATCTCGGCGAGGGCGCCTACGGCGTCGCGGCGGCGGCGCTCAACTACTTCAACAAATCGCTCGACACGCTGACGCTGGCCGAGGCCGCCTTTCTCGCCGCCGTCCCCAAGGCGCCCAGCAATTACCATCCGATCCGCAGGGCCGCGGCGGCCAAGGCGCGCCGCAACTGGGTGTTGTCGCGGATGGTCGAGGATGGCGCCATTGCCGCGTCCGAAGCGCGCATTGCCGGCGACGGACCCGTGCAGATGGCGCGCCGCGACCGCAGCCAGATCGTCGAGGCGGACTATTTTACCGAGGAGGTGCGGCGCTTCCTATACGACCGCTACGGTGAGGACGGGCTTTACGAGGGCGGGCTCTCTGTGCGCACCACCCTCGATCCGCGGCTCCAGGACATTGCCCGGCGCACCCTGCGCGCCGGCTTGATCGCCTACGACCAGCGCCACGGCTGGCGCGGGCCAGTCGATCAAATCGAGTTGACACCGGCGTGGCCGCAGCGTCTGGCCGAGGTCGAACCGCCCAAGGGGCGCGGGGGATGGCGGCTTTCTATCGTGCTCGAATTGCGCGACGACGGCGCCACCATCGGTCTGGTGTCGGGGGCGCAGGCGTTTCTGCCGCTGACAGAAATGGCGTGGGCGCGGCCTTGGATCGCGGGCCAGAGAGTCGGACCCGCGGTCAAGCATCCGGCCGACGTCGTCGCGCCCGGCGACGTGGTTTTGGTCGAGGCGCTGGAGGGCACGCCCGGCAGTTTCGGGCTGCGTCAGATTCCCGATATCCAGGGCTCGATCGTCGCCATGGACCCCCACACCGGGCGGGTCCATGCCATGGTCGGCGGCTACAGTTTCGAGGAAACCGAATTCAACCGCGCCACCCAGGCGATGCGACAACCCGGGTCGGCGTTCAAGCCGTTCGTCTATGCGGCGGCACTGGAAAACGGGTTCACGCCGGCGAGCAAGATTCTCGACGCCCCGTTCGTGATCGATCAGGGCCCGGGTCTCGGCAAATGGAAGCCCGCCAACTACACCAACAGGTTCTACGGCCCCTCGACGCTGCGGCTTGGCCTCGAAAAATCCCGTAACCTGATGACCGTCCGCCTGGCGCAGTTCCTCGGCATGGAAACCGTCGTCACTTACGCCAAGCGATTTGGCATCGTCGATTCAATGCCGCCGATGCTGTCGATGGCGCTGGGGTCGGGCGAGACAACTCTGCTGCGGTTGACGGCGGGCTATGCGATGCTGGTCAACGGCGGCAAGACCATCGAACCGACGCTGATCGACCGCATTCAGGACCGGCGCGGTCGCACCGTCGTACGTCACGACGAGCGCGGGTGCCCCGGCTGCTCGGTGCTGGCGTGGCGGCGCCAGGCGGAGCCGCAGATACCCGACCGGCGCACCCAGGTTGTCGATCCGGCTACCGCCTACCAGATGGTGTCGATGCTGCGCGGCGTGATCGAGCGCGGCACCGGCGTGCGCGTGCGCGCCGTCGGCAAGCCGCTGGCCGGCAAGACCGGCACCACAAACGAATCGCAGGATACCTGGTTCATCGGTTTTTCGCCGGATCTTGCGGTCGGCGTCTATGCGGGCTTCGACGAGCCCAGAAGCCTCGGCCCAACCGAGCAGGGGGCAAGCGTGGCGGCACCGATCTTCCGTGACTTCATGGCCGAGGCGCTCGCCGATACGCCGGACATTCCGTTCCGGATACCCGAGGGGGTCCGCCTCGTCCGCGTTGCGGCCGCGACCGGGCTTCCGGCCGTGCCGGGGGACGAATCCGTCATTCTGGAGGCCTTCCGGCCCGGCACCGAGCCCTCCGGCGAGAACGGCCGGGTGCTCGACGGGCTCGACAGTTTTGGTCCCGACGACCTTCGCTTTGCCGACGGCGTGGGCGGGCTTTACTGACCGGCCGCGAACGACTAGAAGGGCGCCCGTCCCCACCGGCCCCGACAGGGTCTTTTGTCATGCGCTCCGAACAGGAAAAAACCGCCGCCGAAATCGAGCAGTCATTAGGACTGCTGAGGAGGCATCTTTGACCTCGACCGCGCCGAGAAGGAACTCACCCGCCTGAACGCCCGCGCCGAGGACCCGGCGCTGTGGGACGATCCCGAGGCGGCGCAGAAAATCATGCGCGAGCGCACCCGTGTTGACGATGCGATCCGGTCGTTCCGGGATCTTGAAACGGGTTTGCGCGATACGCTGGACTTGCTCGAATTGGCGGAAGAGGAATCCGACGAAGACGCCATCGCCGATCTCGTGAGCGATTTGGAGTCCCTGCGCGAGCGCGCTGCCAAACAGGAAACCGAGAGCCTTCTGTCGGGCGAGGCGGATGCGCACGACTGTTATCTCGAAGTTCACGCCGGCGCCGGTGGCACCGAATCGCAGGACTGGGCGGAAATTCTGCTGCGCATGTATTCGCGCTGGGCGGAACGGCACGGCTACACGGTCGAGTGGCTGGAAGAAAGCCCGGGCGAAGAAGCGGGCCTCAAATCCGCCACCGTGCGGGTGCGGGGAGTCAGCGCCTACGGCTGGCTCAAGACGGAATCGGGGACCCACCGCCTGGTGCGGATTTCACCATTCGATTCATCTTCGCGCCGGCACACAAGTTTTGCCGCGGTCGGCGTCTATCCCGCTATCGACACAGAAATCGACATCGAGGTCGAGGACAAGGACCTCAAGATTGATACCTACCGTGCCTCGGGCGCGGGCGGCCAGCACGTCAACCGCACCGACAGTGCCGTCCGCATCACCCACCTGCCGACCGGGATCGTGGTTCAGTGCCAGAACGATCGCTCGCAGCACAAGAACCGCGCGGCGGCGATGAAAATGCTGAAGTCGCGCCTCTATGAACTCGAACTCGATAAACGCGAGGCCGCGCGCAAGGCCCAATACGAAGCCCAGACCGACATCGGCTGGGGCCATCAAATTCGCTCCTACGTCCTTCAGCCCTATCAAATGGTGAAAGACCTGCGCACCGGGGTCGAGACCGGCAATACCAGCGCGGTGCTCGACGGCGATCTCGACGCCTTTATGGCGGCGGCACTGTCGGCGCGGGTCGGGGGCGGCGCACAGCCGGCCTAGGGGTCCAATTCCGGCCCTACGTCCACGATGTCAACCCGTGCGCAACGGTTAATCTTTTGGTGGTATTCGGTTTGACTCGACGTTTGACCTCAATTCCAGGGCGTCCAAACATCGGCATTGAATCGCCGGGACGGGCCGCGGCCGCGGCCTGACGACTTGTAATTGACCGTTTTTCCCGGCACTCCTAGGGGATGGGGTCTCCCCGGCGCAACAGGGCGACGCTCCGCCGCAATTACAGAGTTGGCACAATTCGGCATGGTTGAACCCGGCTATCCCCAGTTTTCCAGCCGCTCCGCCGGCGGGCCCGAGGCAGCACCTGCCTTCGACCGCGAAACGGAAACCTGCATCGAGCAGGTCCGGAGCCTGTACGGCCAGAACGTTGCGGCTTTGATCGCCAATCCTGTCATCGCCATCATTTTGGGTGCCGTTTTCTGGGGCGGCGCGGAAACGATGTTCATCGCGCTGCTCGTGGGCGCCCACGTGGTCCTTTCCCTCGTCCGGTACGCCGACTGCGAGTCTTCCGCCGCGTCCAACTCGACGCAACCAATTGCCGGCGCTGGCTTTACCGGTTCGTCGCCGGGGTCTTCGGGGTCGGCCTGTTGTGGGCGGTGGGAACGATGGTGCTTTTTACGCCTGGCAACCCCATCTTGCAGGTGTTTCTCGTTTTCGCGATGGGCGGGATGGCGGCGGGCGCGGTTACGACCAATTCGCAATCCCTGCCGGCGCTCTACGCTTTTCTGGTGCCGGGGCTCGGACCGCTGGTGGTGCGCCTGTTTGTCGAGGGCGACATGATCAATTCCTCGATGGGTCTGATGCTGCTGCTCTTCGTCGCCATGCTTGCCTGGATCGGCCGTAATATGAACAACCGGATCATGCAGAACGTGCGGCTCCGACTCGAACTGGTGCAGGCGCGCGATGTCGCCGAGGGCGCGAATCGTGCCAAGGCGGATTTTCTTTCGGTGGTGCCCACGAACTGCGGACGCCGCTGACGTCGATCCGGGGCGCCCTGGGGCTGATGACCTCAGGACGAATGGGCGAGATTCCGAGCCGCGCCCAGAACATGGTTGATATCGCCCTTCGCAACAGCGTGCGGCTTAACGATCTGATCGACGACATTCTCGACACCGAGGCGCTCGGCAGCGGCGAATTCGTCATTGAAATGGAAACGCAGCCGCTGGCGCCGCTGGTCCACCGGGCGTTGGAGGAAAATGCTCAGTTTGCGGCGCACTTCGGCGTGCAGTTCGATCTTTACCGCCAGGATGAGGCCCTGACCGCAAAGGTTGACGGACGGCGCTTCATCCAGGTGCTCGGCAATCTGCTGTCGAATGCGGTGAAGTTTTCGCCGTCGGGCGAACGCGTGGCGATTGCGCTCGAGGACATTGACGGGCACGCTCGCCTTTCGGTCCGCGACCATGGGCCCGGCGTGCCGGAAGATTTTCAGCACCGTTTGTTCGAAAAGTTTGCCCAGGCCGATTCATCCAATACGCGGGGTGCCGGCGGCACCGGGCTCGGCCTCAGCATCTCCAAGTCGATCATGGAACGGTTTGGCGGGCGCATCGGGTTCGACGATCCTGGTGATGGCGGCAGCATATTCTTCGTCGAGCTGCCGATCGTGCCGGCGGCGCCCGGAGCCCGGCCCGGCAGTCGGGCTTGAGGGCGCCGACCCGTTATTGCGTCACTGTATTCTTGCGGATGACGGCGCCCGAAACGGCGCGCTCTCAAGGAATCGGACGGGCCCTCAAAGATGTCGATGGTGCTCGAAGATGCGGATGGCGCTCTTACATGACTGGATGGGCCGGCCTGCCTGCGGCGAGGCCGTCCCAAGTCGTGGCGACGCACGTCACGGGATCAAGGGTGCGCTTGGAGCGGCGCGGACCGCCGGGAAAGTCCGCGATCGCGCGAGGGGCAGGGGGTCGCGGATCTAGCTTGCCACCGCGGCGGGTTTCTTCGCGGTCTTTTGTGCCCGCGCGGCGTTTGCCGCTGCGACTTCGGTGCGCGCCGGGCTTTTGATGACATTGATCTTGGTGTCGATTGTGTCGGTCGGCTTGTCGGTGCGTTTGCAGTGTCCTTCGACGAAGGCGCCGGAATCGATCGCCAGCAGTTCGTGCCAGATGTCGCCGCGCACGCGCGCCGTTTTCGACAACTGGACCCGGCGCGCCCGAATCCGGCCCTGTACCAAACCGCGCACGATTATTTCGTCGGCGACCACTTCGCCGGTGATCTTCGCCTTTTCACCGACGGTCAGCAGATGGGCCGCGACGTCGCCGTCTACCGTGCCGTCGATCTGGATTTCACCTTCGGATTTGAGATTGCCGACGATGTAGAGATTCGCGCTGATCAACGAAGGGGTGGTGTCTTGCGGTTTTCCCGTTCCGTCGGTGCGCGCCCGTTCAGTTTTTGAAAACATAGGTCCCTGCGTTGATGAAGTTATCGGGGTCCAGCCGGGTGCCGTCGAACAGTATCTCGTAATGTAGATGCGTCCCCGTGCTGCGTCCCGTACTGCCCATTCGCCCTATTTTCTCACGAAATCCAACTGCTTGTCCTGTTTCGACGAGAATTTGATTGAGATGTCCATATCGGGTCTGGACGCCCATGCCGTGATCGAGTAGGATTGATTTCCCATAAGGTCCACTGGACCTAACCCCCAGAACGGTCCCCGGCGCGGTCGCGCGGATGGCGGTGCGCGCCGGACCGGCCATGTCAACGCCAGCATGAAACGCCCATCGCCCATTGATAGGATCGCGGCGGCGACCGAATCTGCTTGAAATATAGTAGTTGTCCGCCGGCGCAGCGAGCGGCAGCACCTGGACCACCGATTGCAGCGCCTCCCAGCGCTCCAGGCGGTTTTCGAGTTCCAGCACCGAGAACTCGAATTCCGCGGAATAGCCCCAGTCGGGCCGCAGGAAATCGGGCGCCACCGAGAGAGTCGTAAAAGGCCCCCCTTGGGCCACATCATCGCCGTTCTCCGTCCGTCCGAGAATCGCCTCGATGTCGAGCCCGGTCATGGCGACCGTGGCTTCGAGCGATCCAATCTCGCCGTCGGTGCGCGACAGGATCCGGGCCACAAATACCTGTTGCTCGCCACGCAGGCTCTCGAGGCGCAGCATGACCTGATTGAGCCGACTCGTAAGTTCGTCCTGCGCCAACATCAGGACGTCGCGCTCAGCGTTGACGCGCGCGACCCGGTTGCGAGAGCCGGTGAGGTCGGTCTCCAGATTGGACCGGCTCAGCCGCGAACTGGTCAGCGACTGCTCAAGCGCCGCAATTCGCGCCGTCAGGTCGGCCTGCTGATCGAGCAGATCGCGGCCCAACTGCTCGCTGTCGAGGCTGGCGGCGTCGCGCTCCTCGGTTGTGCGGTGGAGTTCCTCGTTGAGGGCTTCGAGGCGATGTTCGAGGTCGGTCTTTTCCCGCAGCAGGGCGACCAGCAGATTGTGCTTGGTTTCGAGTTCGCCGACGACGGCAATAAAACGCAGGCGTGTCGAACGAAGTTCGTCGGTGATCGCCTGCCGCGAAGACTCGAGACCGGCGATGCGCAAGTTCATGGCCGCCAGCGTGCGCTGGCGTATCGCGAAGTCGGCCGATGCAAACGCAATCCAGCCGAGCATCGCTACTAAGACGAGGGCGAGCCCGGCCTGAATCCGGCCCGGCAGGGCGACGTAGCGCACCCGGCCGCGGCTCCTCAGATAGAATTGGCGCTCAGGAAAAAGCCAGACGTACGCCCGACTCAATACCCTCCCTGTGACCATATTTCCTCCTAGCACCAGCCTTTGCTGCCAGAGATAGCGGTTTCGGAGGGGGTCCGCAAGCCGCATTCCCGACTTTAGGTGGGGTCTTTGAGGCGGGATTGGCTGGCGGCGGCGAGAGGGCGGTAAAAGGTCTGCGGCAATCCGGCGGCGGCGCGCGCCCCGTCGTTGAACGGGCCCCTCAACTGGCCCTTGAAATTCTGCCTTACCAGCCGTTGCCAAGTGTCGCGGGGTTCAAGGGAACGGGCGTCGCAGCAATGCCGGAACCATCGCGCGCCAGCAGTGACGTGGGTCAGTTCGTCACGATAGATGGATTCCAGAACAGCCGCCGATTCGGCATCGCCGGCGTCCCGCAGGCGGGTTGCCATGGCCGGGGTTACATCGAGCCCGCGCGCTTCGAGAACCAGCGGCACGACGGCAAGCCGGGCGAGCAGGTCGTGGGCGGTATCCGTGGCTGCCTGCCACAATCCATCGTGGGCCGGAAGGTCGCCGTATGCCGCGCCGTAATGATCGAGCCGGCGCTGCAACAGCCTGAAATGCCGGGCCTCGTCGCCCGCCACCGTGCACCAGTCATCGTAATAGGCAGGTGGCAGCGCGAAGTCTGCGAACCGGGCAATCATGTCGCAAGCAAGATCGATGGCGTTGAACTCGATATGGGCGAGGGCGTGCAGCAGAGCCACCCGTGCCTTGACCGTCTGTAGGTTCCGCCGCCGCGGCATCTCCCGTGGCGGGCGCAATTCCGGGCGGGCGGGCCGTTTCGGCCGCGCGACCGGAACCGGCAGGCCGATGCCCGCCAGGCCGCCGGTGCGCCGGTCATGCGCAAGGGTGAGGGCGGCCCCGGTCTTGCGTGCCGGATCCGGTTCGGCCATCACGGCCGAGGCCGCTGCCGCGAGGGTGGGCGCCTTTGCCTCCGAGGTCATGGCCGCCAATGTCACGCGAGTTTGAGTTGCACCGGTGACGAACATGCCCGATGACGGGCGTGCGAAAAAGCCTCTCGCGCGAAGCTGAGATTTGTGACGGATGGGGAATGGACTTTTCGACTCTTCGGTTCAAGGAATCGCCAAATCAGTACCTGGTATGTCCCGACGGGCTCGTGACGGACGCGCAGCCGCATGCGGCAAGCCCGGAATTTCCGGTATCGGCCGATGCGTTGCGTCGGCTCTGGCGCGACGTCGCGCTGCGTCAGCCGCGCGTTGCCATGGTCCGCGACGATCCCGACCACAACCAGTGCGATTTCGTCCAGCGATCGCTGATCTTCCGGTTTCCGGATACGGTGACGGTGCAGTTCATTGATCTCGGTGGCGGCCGCTCGACGTGTGCGGTGTATAGCCGCTCAAAGTACGGTCACGGCGACCTCGGCGTCAATCGCCGCCGCGTTCAGCGCTGGCTCGGCGAGGTCGTGGCACGAGCCGCGGCAATGCCCGCATTGACTGGCTGAGGCGCACCTAGACGCCGGCCGCTGGTACTTCGACGAAGCGCCGGAACGCGCCGTACACCTCTTCTTCGGTCGCTATCAAGCGCGCGCTCAGCGCCCGGAAATCGGTTTCGCCACACACTCGCACCAGGGCCTGCGCGAGTCCCGAGGGTATCGTTTCGTCGGACCAGCTTCCTTCGAGGCAGAGCCGCAGGAGATTGTAGAGGCGGTGATAGAACGCCGCCACGTCTGCGAGGCGCGCCGCCAGGCCCGGTTCCAACAGCGCGCTCTCTTCCAGGCGGCGAAAAGCCTCGATCGTGTTCTGTGCCAGGACGCGGGGTTCGCGCGGGGCGCACCTGAGTTGAAAGTACTGGCACAGGAATTCGAGATCGACGAGGCCGCCCCGGGCGTACTTCACATCCCAGGGACTGTCGGCGCTGTATTCCTTGTCGATGCGCCCGCGCATGTCGGCGACGCCTTCAACAAGCACCCCGTCGTCGCAAGGCCGTTGCAGAAGCTCCGCGATCAGGCTGGTGATCTCCGCTGACAGGGCGGCGTCGCCGGCGATGACGCGCGCGCGCGTCAGCGCCATTCGTTCCCAGATCCAAGCGTCTTCGCGCTGGTATTTCTCGAAGCCGGCGCGATGGATCGCAATCGGCCCGGCAGCGCCGGAGGGCCGTAACCGCATGTCGATTTCATAGAGCCGGCCTTCGGAGGTCATCGCCGACAGCGCATTGATGAATCGCTGGCCGAGGCGCGCGAAGTACTGACTGACGGCAAGCGGCGCGATACCGTCCGAAGTTTCGACCGCGGCGGGATGGTCGTAGAGAAATATCAGATCGAGATCGGAGCCGAACATCATTTCGCGGCTCCCGAGCTTGCCCAGTCCCAGCACGACCAGGCCGCCGCCCGGCACGGTGCCGGCCTTGACCGCGAATTCCTCCGTCACCCGGGGCAGCAGACTCAGGATTGTTGCCTCGGCAAGATCGCTGAGGGCGGCGCCGGCCTCCTCGGCAGAAAGGGTTTGCCGCAACACCCGGGCGCCGACCAGAAAGGCATTCTCGCGCTTCCAGCGCCGCGCCCGGTCGAGCAGCTCTTCATGAACGCCCAGCGGCGCAAGAGTCTTTTCGAGGTCGTTCGCGAGCGCGGCCCGGTTCGGCAACGGACCGGTAATGCCCTGCAACAAGACGGCGTCCAGCAGTTGCGGCGACCGCGCCAGCGTTTCGGCAAGGCGCGGCGCCATGCCCGTGATTTCGGCGACAAGATCCAAAAGCCGCGGATTGCTGTGGAACAGCGAAAACAACTGGATGCCGGCCGGCAGGTTCTTGAGGAATTCATCGAATCGCGCAAAGGCAGCATCCGGGTAGGCGGTGGCAGCGAGCGATTCAAGAAGACGCGGAGCAAGTGCGGTCAGGATTTCCCGGGCGCGTGCGCTCCGGGTGGCGCGGTAGCGGCCGTGATGCCATTGCCGAATGACCGCCACCACTTTGCTCGGGCCGCTGAACCCCATGGAGTCGAGGGTTTCGAGCGTATCGGGGTCGTCATCGGTGCCCGTGAACACCAGATTGCCCGCCGCCGCCAGCGACGGCGCCTCCTCGAAAAGGTTGGCGTAATGGGTACGTGCAAGATTGAGGTGCTCAAGCACCGAATCGCTGAACTCGGTCACCGACTCGTTGCCCGCGAATGCCGCAATGCGCGCCATGCCGTCCTCGGTCGCTGGCAAGGTGTGGGTTTGCTCGTCGTCGATCATCTGCAACCGGTGTTCGAGGCGGCGCAGGAATCGGTAGGCTTGCGCAAGGTCGTGTTCGACACCGTCCTCGATACGGCCGGTGTCGGCCAGTGCGGCGATGGCGTCGAGCGTCCGGGCTTCGCGCAGGCGCGGGTCGCGCCCGCCGCCGATCAACTGCTGGGTCTGGGCGAAGAACTCGATCTCGCGGATGCCGCCGCGGCCGAGTTTAAGATTGTGCCCCGCGACCGCGACGCCGCGGTGCCCGCCATGGGAATCGGTCTGCCGCTTGATCGAGTGAATATCGGCGATGGCGGCGAAGTCCAGGTGTTTGCGCCAGATAAAGGGGCCGATGCGGCAGAGAAACTCGCGTCCCGCGTCGAGATCGCCGGCCACCGGGCGGGCCTTGATCAGTGCCGCCCGTTCCCAGTTCTGGCCGACGCTTTCGTAGTAGGTTTCGGCCGCCGCCATCGACAGCGCCACCGGCGTCGCCCCGGCGTCGGGCCTGAGCCTGAGATCGGTGCGGAACACATAGCCCTCGCGCGTGCGCTCCTGCAGAATGTGCACAAGGTCTTGGGTCAGGCGCGAAAACAGGTCTTGCACCGAACGCTTGCCCCGGTACACGTCGGCCTCCTGGTCGAACAGAACGATCAGGTCGATGTCGCTGGAATAATTGAGTTCGCGCGCCCCTAGTTTGCCCATGGCCAACACAACGTAGCCGGCGGTTGCAGCCGTGGTGCCCTCGGCGAGATCGCCTTTGAGAACGGCCTCGCCGATTAGCAGGTCGAGCGCGCGCCCGACCGCCAGTTCGGCAAGTCGGGATAGCGCGCCGGTCACGGCATCGACGTCCCAGGCACCGGCGAGATCGGCGAGGGCCACCACCAGGGCCGCATGCCGCTTGGCCGTGCGCAGGTCGGCCATCAGCGTCTCCCGGTTGGTGCCTGGGCTTGCGGCCGGTCGCACCCCGGTTTCGATCGGCCGCAATGCCTCTGCGAACGCCGGATCGGGCCCGGTCTCGGCGAGCCTGCGCAATAGGTCCAGGTCCTTCAGGATCAGCCGGGACAAATAGGGACTGGTGCCGAATACGGTTTCGAGCAGGGCACGCCCCTGGCGGGTCTGGGCAAAGGCCCGCGCGAAGTCCGATTCCCCCGCGGCCTCGGCGCGGGCAAGAAAATCGCTCATCAGCGATTCAGCGCGTGCCGAGCCGGCTGGACGGGGAAGGCGGGCCTTGGCGTCGGGAAAGGAAAACTCGTGCATTTCCGTCTATGTTGGGCTATCGGATGCGGACGTCGGCAGTGGCAATCTGGCCCGGCGGCCATTTTGTTTGAATTTTTGTCACTACTGCCTCTGGCGTAGCAAGAAAGCGTGATTCGGTCAGCAATTAAAATTCTGCTGCGGGCAATTGCCGCGCTGGTCGCGGGGTCAGCCCTTATCGTCGCGGCCGGTGCCTGGCGCCTGTCGTCGGGACCGGTCTCGCTCGGATTTCTTTCCGGATACCTGCAAGAAGCCTTGAGTTACAGCGGCGCGGACGGATTCGCGCTTACCCTCGACGATACGATTCTGACTTGGGCCGGGCTTGATCGCGGCCTCGATATCCGGGTCGTTGGGGTCACACTATTCGACGCCGATGGCACCGCCGCCGCGGGGATTCCGGAAATGGCGGTAGGGCTGGACGGTCGGCAGCTGGTGCGCGGACGGTTGGTGCCGCGGACCGTCGATGTGCTGTCGCCGATCCTGCACCTCGTGCGCAACCTCGATGGCAGCCTCAATTTGGGCGTCGGGGCGGCCGCGGACGATGTCACGGGCACGCGGCTGATCGGCCGCCTCGGCCAGCAGCTACTGTTGCCGCCCGATTCGTCGCGGCCCACCGCGATGCTCGAGCGCCTCAGCATCATCGGCGCGCGCGTCACCTTCCAGGACGTCGGCAGCGGCCGGTTATGGATATTCCCCCGTGCCGAAGCCGATTTCAGGCGCCACGAGTTCGGTATCGACGGCAATGTCGATTTGGAACTGGCGCTGGGCGCGAAACGATTTGTCTTCCTGGCCGATGCGGCTTTCGACTATGTGCGCCAGTCGCTGGAGGTGGGCTTGCGCTTCAACGACATCGTTCCGGCTGATCTAGCCGCGGCGGCGGAAGAGTTGAGGATTCTGGAAACCATCCAGATGCCACTGACAGGGACTGCAAACCTTGTGATCGCGCCCGATGGATCTCTGTCGCCGCTCAATTTCGCAATCGAGGGCGGCAGCGGGCGGATCGTGCTGGCGCCGTTCCTCGACGAGCCGCTTGCGCTTTCCGAGTTGTTCGCCAAAGGCGTCGTGCCCCCGACCCTCGATTCGGTGACGTTGACGGATTTGCGGGCGCGCTCCAACGGGGCACGGGGCGAGGGGTCGGGCGAAATCTTGCTCGAAGACGGCGAGCCGGTGCTCAACCTCTCCGGCATCATCAAAAACGTGAGCGCGCAATTGGTTGACCGCTATTGGCCGGCCGGGGTTACGCCCTTCGCGCGGGCCTGGTTCAAGAAGAATGTGACGGGTGGAACCCTTACCCAGGGCTCGGTCCGGTTGGCGCTGCGGGGCAGCGATATCGAAAACCGCAATCTCCGCTCCGGCAGCGTCGAGGCGCGGTTTCTGTTCAGCGGCGGGGCCGGCACCTATCTCGGGGCGCTGCCGCCGGTCACCAATGCCGCCGGATCGGTTCACATGACCGAATCGACCTTCGAGGCCACGTTCGACAGCGCCGATGTCGAAGGGCTCGCCCTGTCTGAAGGGCGCATCCGCCTGGTGAAGGAGGCACCGCGCAAATGGAATGCAGTGGTTGAATTTGTGGCCTCGGGCGAAAGCAAAATCATGCTTGGCATGCTCGACCGGGAGCCGCTGCTGTTTGCGACCAAGATCGGTTTGGATCCTGAAGCGATTGGCGGGCTCGTGGCAGCGCGGGCGCGTATCGAATTCCCCGTCCGTCCGGGACTGAAACCGTCCGACGTGCGGTTCGCGGCGGCCGCCAACCTTCGCGACACGTCCTTCGAGGACGTCCTGTCGGGGATCGATGTGACCAACGGCAGTCTGGCGCTGCAATTGAATGCCGCCGGCCTGTCGCTCGCGGGGACGGTAGCGCTCAACGGCGTGGCCGCCAACGTCACCTGGGAGGAAAATTTCGCGCCGGGCGAGCGCCAGCCGGCCAGGGTTACGGTCAGCGGGCTGTTCGACGACGAAAACCGTACCGCGTTGGGTTTTCCGACCGGCTCCGTCATAACCGGCCCGGTCGGCGTCGAGGTGCGCTTGTTGTCGCAGGACCGGAGAATACTCGAGGCCACGCTCGACATCGATCTCGCGCCCGCGCGTCTCGATCTCGGGCCGCTGCTGTGGGAAAAGCCCCCCGACATCGAGGGCCGGCTGACCTTCCGCGTCGTCCCGGGGGCGAGCGACAATCTGCTGGCGCACGACATCGATTTGCGCGCCATCGATCTGGTGGCGATGGGCGAAGTCGAAATCAACGCTGATCGGTCGTTGCGTCGGCTCGACGTGTCGCGATTGCAGTTCGGCGGCAACGATCTTGCCGCCTCGGTGCGCCCCCAGGCGCCGGACGGGTTTATCGTTGCGGTCGACGGCAATGCCATCGACGTCGGCCCCTACCTGGATGCCTTCTTTTCATCCGAGAGCATCGGCAATGTGCCGCCAGTCCGGGTATCGGTGCGCCTGACGGAAATGGTCATCAGCCCGACGCGGGCGCTTCATGGCCTCTCGGGCGAGATCATCTATGGCGCCGACGGTCTCGACAGCATCCAGATGGTCGGCACCCTGAACGAAGTGGCGCCGCTTGCCGTCGTTATGTCGACCGACCCCGAGCGCCGCCGCCGCCTCGCAGTCACCACCAGCGATGCCGGCGCATTGGCCCGCACCACCGGCATGTTCCGCGAAGCTGAAGGCGGCACGCTGAGGCTTGCCGCTGAAATCGACGATCGCGGCGAGCGTCCGGTGTTCGACGGCCGCATTGAAGTGACCGATATCCGAATCAACAATGCGCCGGCGCTGGCCCGCCTTCTGACACTGGCGTCGCTGACCGGGATTCTCGAAACCCTGAACGGCGAGGGCATCAGCTTTGCCCGCGCCGACATCCCGTTTTCGTTCCGTGATGGTGTCCTGAGCGTCACCGATGCGCGTGCGTTTGGGCCCTCGTTGGGCATTACGCTCGAAGGCACGATCGATACGCCGGAAGACGCGATCTTCCTGTACGGAACGCTGGTGCCTGCCTACACCATAAACCGCATCCTCGGCTCGATTCCTCTGATCGGCAGCCTGCTGGTCGGGCGCGAAGGCGAGGGCGTGTTCGCGATCAACTACGACATCAAGGGCCCGGTCGACGAGCCGGTGATTACGGTCAATCCGCTGACGGCGCTCGCGCCGGGATTTCTGCGCAACTTTTTTTCGATTTTTCGCGGTGCCGAGGGGCCGACACCTAGTAACGAGGCCGAACCGGACGGAATCTGAGCGCCCTCAAACGGCGCGGACCAACGCGTGGCGCTTTTTCCCCGCCGACAGCTTGACCGTACCTTTGGCGCCGACATCGGCGCTGGTGACCTGGTCGAGCTCGTTTTCGACCGCCTTTCCATTGATACGCGCCCCGCCGCCGCGGATCAGGCGCCGCGCCTCGCCGCCGGAGGCGCAAAGACCGGACCCGACGAGCAGCCGCGTCACCGCGACTCCGGCGCCGAGTTCTGCCTTCGGAATCTCGACCGTCGGTAGCTCGGCACCGGCCTCGCCATCCTCGAACGTGCGCCGCGCCGTTTCGCTCGCCGCCGCCGCCGCATCTTCGCCGTGACAGAGCCGCGTCACCTCGCCTGCGAGGACCTTCTTGGCGTCGTTGATTTCCTGGCCTTCGAGAGACTCAAGGCGCGCGATCTCGTCGAGCGGCAAATCCGTAAACAGACGCAAAAAGCGGCCCACGTCGGCATCCTCGACGTCGCGCCAGTATTGCCAGAAGTCGTAAGCCGAGTGCTGGTCGGCGTTGAGCCACACCGCGCCCGATTCGGTCTTGCCCATCTTGGCGCCGGAATGGGTCGTCAGCAGCGGCATTGTCAGGCCGAACAGGGTGCGGCCATCGACGCGCCGCCCGAGTTCGACGCCGGCGACGATATTGCCCCATTGGTCGGAACCGCCCATCTGCAGGCCGCAGTTGTAGCGGCGCCCCAGCTCGACGAAGTCGTAGGCCTGGAGCACCATGTAGTTGAACTCCAGGAACGACAGCGGTTGTTCGCGGTCCAACCGGTTTTTCACGCTCTCCATCGACAACATCCGGTTGACCGAGAACTGGGAACCGAATTCGCGCAGAAATGGAACATACTCAAGCTCGTCCAGCCAGTCCGCGTTGTTGACCATGATGGCGCCGGTGGGCCCGTCGCCGAAATCGAGATAACGGCTGAAGGTATCCTTCAGGCTCGCCATGTTGCTGGCGATCTCGTCGTCGCTCAATAGCTGGCGCTGTCTGTCCTTGCCGGTGGGGTCGCCGATCTTGGTGGTGCCGCCGCCCATGAGCACGATCGGGCGGTGCCCGGTCTGCTGGAACAAGCGTAGCGCCATGATCGACAGAAGGTGGCCCGCATGGAGACTGGGCCCGGTGCAGTCGTAGCCGATATAGGCGGTGACCGGCCCGGCCACGGCCGCCACGTCCAAAGACTCAAGATCGGTTCCCTGATAGAGGTAGCCGCGATCCTGAATCCGGTGCAGGAAGTTTGAGCGGAAAGTGGGCATGGGTCAGATCAGATTCGGTGCGGGCCGCCGCAAAAGCAAGCCGCCGCCGGGCGGGCGGCTGATGTATCACGATCGCCCGCGAGCGACAATGCGGGACGGCGCAGCGCGGCCAAGGGCGCCGGAGCTGCCGCGATGACCCCCGCGGACGGCAAGGCCCGGCTCGCACTCGGGCTGATGAGTGGCACCTCGCTTGACGGTATCGATGCGGCTTTATTGTGGACCGACGGTGAGCGGCTTGCCGAGCCGGGCGGCTTCTTGTCGGCGCCCTATGAGTCAGATTTGCGGGAGCGCCTTCGCGCCCTTTTGGGGTCGGATCCTGCCGCCGCAGAACGCGCGCCGGTCGAAGCCGATCTCACCCGCGCTCACGCCGAAATCATCGATCTATTACTTGAGAAAGAAAGAATAACAGCCTCAAAAATAAAGATTATTGGGTTTCACGGTCACACCCTTTTTCATGCACCCGATGACCGCCGCACGATTCAGATTGGTGACGGCGAACTGCTGGCGGCCGTGATCGGGCGCCCGGTGGTCAACGATTTTCGTAGCGCCGATATGATCTTGGGCGGGCAGGGGGCCCCGCTTGCGCCCCTCTATCACCGGGCCCGGGCTCACACCCTCGGCCACCCGCTCGCGGTCCTCAATATCGGTGGCGTCGCCAATGTGACGTGGCTCGGGCCGGACGATTCGGACATTCTCGCGTTCGATACCGGCCCCGGTGTCGCCTTGCTCGACGACTGGGTATCGGGCGAGGGCCGCGGCCGGTTCGACCGCGACGGTGCATTGGCGCGAGCCGGGCGTTGCAACGAAAAGGCGTTGCGCGCCTTGATGGAGTCCGCCTTTTTCGGGCGGCCGCCGCCCAAGTCACTCGACCGCAACGATTTCCGTTCGGATGCCGTCAAAGGGCTCGGCGCCGCCGACGCAGCGGCAACCCTCACCGCCTTCACCGCCGCCGCCGTCGCAGCCGCCTGCGCCCACCTGCCGGCGCCGCCGGACCGCTGGCTTGTCACCGGCGGAGGCCGCCACAATCCCGCCATCATGGATCAATTGCGGGCGCGTCTCGGCGCCCCGGTGGAACCGGTGGAATCGGTCGGCTGGCGCGGCGACGCGCTGGAAGCCGAGGCCTTCGCCTACCTCGCCGTGCGCCACCTGCGCGGTCTTCCGCTCAGCCTGCCGTCGACCACCGGCTGCCGCGAACCGGCGCAGGGTGGTCGCTTGTGGCGGCCGCCGGCCGGCTAGAGCAAATCTCGATCCGGCGGAATCGCCGGCGACGACGATTTGCGTACTAGGTCGCGTACCCATTAGTCCAGAAAACCAATACAGATCAGTGGGTTGCTGACCTGTTTGGAACAAACTGCGGCTGGCGAAGAAACAAGTAATTTCAATGCCTTGCGTCGTTTGTGAGTCCACGACCTAGAGCAGCATCCGTTCAGGTGGAATCGCTTTCGGCGATACCTGAACGGATAAAGC
>PVBE010801542.1_pt1 | contig 46633 bp, 39 predicted proteins | sample 1631181 | NCBI WGS metagenome assembly PVBE01 (sample SAMN08397723, study PRJNA350692) | Marine metagenome, whole genome shotgun sequencing project. | isolation source: water | place: Pacific Ocean | collected 2012-04
AACTGGACGGTGTTGAGTACGCGTGCAACCTGCTCATCAATAGCAGCTTTTCGCATCTTTCTCATTCTTAACGGAAATGCTATGTTCTCGTAAATCGTGAGGTGTGGGAAAAGTGCGTAATTCTGAAAAACCATGCCTAATCCGCGTTGATGAGAGGGCGTGTACGTCATCAACTCTCCGTCAATCCAGATTTCTCCTGAATCTGGATCATTCAATCCCGCTATTGCCATAAGCAATGTAGTCTTGCCAGAACCAGAGGGCCCGAGTAGCGTCAGAAATTCTCCCTCAAGCAACTCTATCGAGGTTCCCTCTAGAGCGACTACTGAACCATATGTTTTCCGAACATCTTTGGCTTGTAGCTTGACTTGTCTTTCCATAAGAATTCCAGTAAAAAAAAGGGGTGCGCACCATTGCAGGTGCGCACCCCTCCTTAGATGCTCATTTATCGTTCTGGTTAGCCGGAGATTAGGCCAGAAGCCAGGAGTTAAACCGCTCCATCAATGCATCCTTGTGCTCACCCCAGTAAACATCGTCTGCAGCCAGCATATGAGGCAGGTACTTTGGATTGGTAGGCAACACCTTTGCCCTTTCCGGATCGATGTGGTCATAAGCGCTGGGGTTACACGGCCCATACGCTACGTGTGGAGTGAATTTCGCCTGACGTTCGCCATCAGCTGCGTACTCGGCAAATACACGGCACAAATCAACATTTGGACCGCCATTGAGAATGCACCATCCTTCAAAGGCCCACATCGCACCCTTCCATACCATCTCGACCGGGGCGCCGTCATCTATCGCGACCTGCGAGCGGCCATTCCAGGTAAATGTGAGGTCAACCTCACCTGTCTTAAGCAACTGTGAGGTTTGTGCTCCCCCCGTCCACCAGATGTCAACGTGTGGCTTGATTCGATCAAGGCTCTTGAAAGCACGATCCGCATCTATCGGGTATACATCCTCCGCAGCAACACCGTCAGCCATCAGTGCAAATTCGAGCGTATCGTATGGGTGTTTACGCATCGCTCTGACTCCGGGAAAATTCTTGACATCCCAGAAATCAGCCCAATTCTTGGGGGGATTTTCCCCAAGAGGGGTATCGGTGCGATAACACATCAGCGTGGCATAGACGTCGTTACCTGAAATAAATTCGCCACGCATGCTCTCAGGTATCTGACTCATGTTCGGACCTGGCCCGCCTGAACCATAGATTGGAGCAAGATAACCTCCAAGTGCGACGACCTTGTGGGAAGACTTGCTCAACAGTGCACAATCCCAGGTATAGGTCTTGGTGTCGACCATCGCTTTAATCAGGCCAGTTGGCTCGTGATCGCCCTGGATACCTACGGCAGTGATGCCGGAGACTTTTTTGAAGTCATCGTAAAAGGCTGCAGCAAATCCTGGGGTAAATGGACCACCCGGATCTCGGCAGACAATTTTACGATCTGACGCTGAACGAACGATGGCAGGGAAAGTCATTGCCGCCGCACCGGCTGCGCTGCCTTTTAGGAAAGTTCGACGACCATCACTCGGTGGTGTCGATACTGTTGGTCGAAACTTGATCATGCTGTCCTCCGTTATGATTGGAAAAGGCTGTCACTCCTCGTGTAAGCCAAGGTACGTTTCTGTATATACTTTATTTATACAAGCATATGCCAGAAGGCTGAAGGTTAGGTCAATGAAGATAACGATGTCAACGATTTTGCAGGTTGCCGGGTTTTGCCCCGAAAATACCGGAAGATGGCTGAATAACTCGGTGCAAACGCCAATGAGCCAGAGCGATGCAGAATTAAAGAAGACTGGCAAGCAATCGGTGACAGGGGACGGAAAAGCTTGGCTCAGCTGATGTCGGAACTCGGCTTCGTCGAATGAGATCGCCGCTGCGGTGATGTGCAGATGAGTGTCACCACTGAAGCCGATGTCCTGGTCATCGGTGGTGGTATCGTAGGATTGTGCAGTGCATATTTTCTGCTCAAAGAGCGCTCTCGTGTGTTTGTTCTGGAACAGAACGAGATCTGGTCCGATTCTTCCGGCGCCAACGCGGGAACGGTGGCCGTACAGAACAAGACCTCTGGGCTTCAGCCCCTCGCTCTGATGTCGGTCGATCTCTGGCGACAGATGCAGAACGATGAGCAGCTTGATCTGGGGTTTCGTCAGGTCGGCGGCTTACGGATCGCGATGGGAGGGGACCAGGTTCGCGAGTTGCAGCAGGGCTGGTCGGCGCAGGCAGAGCAGGAACTGTCGCTGCGCTGGCTTGAACACGGTGAACTCAGAAGATTTGCGCCGTGGATAGGGCGGGATGTGAACGCGGCCGTCTATTGCCCGGCAGACAGTCAGTCAATTCCACTCAAGGCAGGCCCCGCGCTGAGAAAGGCAGTCGAACAGCTGGGGGGCTGTGTACAGTCCGGAACCACCGTGATTGATATCGAGCCTTCTGGAGACAGTGTTCTGGTGACGACCGACCAGGCGGGTCGTATCAGATGCCGTCACCTGGTGGTGGCTGCAGGGCCCTGGACGAAAGGTCTTGTCCGTGACCTCGGTGTCGACCTCCCTGTCTCTGTCGATGTCAATATGCTGTCGATTACCGAACCCGTGGGTCTTCTTATGGACCGGGTGATCACCCATGTTTCGGGAATCCTGTCGCTCAAACAGTATCCCAATGGGACCTGCATGATCGGGGGTGGCTGGCAGGGTCAAGGTGGATTCGATACTAATACCAAAGAGCTTGATTACCAGAATCTGATCCACAATATACGGCTTGCTGCATCTGTTGTCCCGGATCTTAGGAATGTGAATCTGGTTCGGTCCTGGGCAGGTTTCGAGCCGGTCATGCCGGATGCCTTACCGTGCCTGGGTTGCTTACCTGGAGAGCCGAATATCTGGATCGCGACCGGTGCCCGGGGCGGCTATTCCCTGGGGCCCGCCCAGGGAAAACTCATTTCCGAGATGATCCTGGGTAAGGCGATGTCCCTGGAAGGTACTGCGGTCTTCGATCCGGGCCGGGCCTTCTAGATTATGTCGCCGCGAGTGGAGCACGAAGTGGCCCGAGGCGAGCCGTTTGACATCGAAATCGACGGTCAGCCAATAAAGGCCTACCCCGGAGAGACCGTCGCCGCTATCCTGATTGTGAACAGGATCGCACTCGCCCGTACGGATGCGGCCGATCGGATAACCCGTGGATACTACTGTGGCATGGGCGTGTGTTGGGAATGCGCCGTGAGAATAGATGGCCGATCGGTCGTCAGGGCCTGTAAGGAACCGGCCGTAAAGGGCCTGAAGGTTGAGACCTGTCTTGATGTCGGCGATCTCTGAAAGGAATGTTGTCATCGTGGGAGCCGGGCCATCGGGACTGGCAGCGGCGGCGGAGCTGGTTCGTTTCGGTATCCCCTGCACCATACTGGACGATCAGAAGCGGCCAGGTGGCCAGTACTTCAAGCAGCTGTCTCCCGAGATTCAAAGCACCCAAGAGAGCTCACCGCTGCTGGATATCTGTAGTCACCGGCTGGTCGAGCTCCGTTGTGAAACGACTGTCTGGGACTTTCCGGCCCCGCGAACGCTGGCTTGGGTTTCCGGCACTGGAAACGGAAGACTGAAAACCCGGTCGCTGATACTTGCGACCGGAGCCTACGACAGACCCGCGCCCTTTGAAGGATGGACACTGCCTGGTGTGGTCTCCGCGGGGGGGCTGGTGAATCTGTATAAAAGTCAGCGGGTGATAACAGGGTCCAGAGTTGTTGTGGCGGGGAACGGCCCACTGCTACTGACGGCCGCTCAGTGTCTGCTTCAGGCGGGTGCTGAAGTGCTTGCGCTCATCGAAGCCGCTCCTTTTGCGACTCAGGTCATCAGGCATTTCCCTGGATTACTGGTGCAACCGGGGCTCTTGGGAAAAGGTATGGGTTACAGGTTCGGATTGTGGTGCCGGTCGGTGCCTGTTCTGGAGCAGCAGGTGGTCACCGGCGCCCGAGGTGATCAATGGATCGAAAAAATCGAGGTCAATGCGCTGGATGACAAGGGAAAGATCTGCCGGGAAAAGCGTGTCGAGTTCGATGTGGACGCACTGGTCACTGGTTACGGGTTGATGCCATCGCTGGAACTCACCCGCCTGGCCGGTTGCCGTCATTCCTTTCACTCTCCCGACGGCGTATGGGTTCCGGAGCGCTCCACTGAACTTGAATCCAGTGTCTCGAATGTCTATGTGGTGGGAGACGGGGCCAGTGTCGCTGGTTACCAGAATGCGATGGTCGAGGGACGCATTGCGGCGCTGGCAATTTTAAACAAAGAACAGCCGTCGTCTCGCGTGAGCACCACTCTCAAGACCATACTCCGGCAACGACGTCGCCAGCAGAGGTTCTCGCAGGCCTTGTCCGGCTGTTATCGTACGCCTCTGGATTATTCAGCACTCGTGACGCCTGACACCGTCATCTGCCGATGTGAGAACGTCTTGCTCTCCGAGATCACGCCAATGTTGACTGACAGCGCATCGGTACCCAGCCTTGCCCGTGTCAAAAGTGAAACCCGTGCTGGAATGGGACGCTGTGGTGGGCGCAACTGCATGCCCTTCCTTGCTGGACTTCTTTCGTCGGCGACAGGGCAACCCAGTGAAGCCATCGCACTGCCCCGAGCCCGCCCGCCCGCTCGACCCGTTCGGATCGGCGATCTCTTCAGCGAGAAACTTCCTGATCCCGATCTGCCGGTCGATCCACATGCACCACGCGCTGTAAAGGCCCGATAGTGAAGCGAAGCTCGAAAATGCCTCGTGTCCCGTGTCAGTGGAACAATATCTGAATCGTCATGCATATCGCGATTGATACAGGGGGTACGTTCACCGACTTTGTCGTGTCAGGGAAAGGCGAAGATCTTTTGACCTTCAAGGTGCCTTCGACTCCTGATGCGCCCGCCTCTGCCGTTCTCACGGGGCTTCAGCGCCTCCGCGACGAGTACGGCTTTTCTGCCGCCAGTTTTGACGGCATCTTGTTCGGGACGACCATAGCCACCAACGCCGTTATCGAACGAAAGGGTGCCCGCACAGCTTTGCTGACGACCCGCGGTACGCGAGACGTGCTGGAGATCCAGCGACTCTGGCGACCACGGCTGTTTGACCTTTATATTCAAAAGATCCCGCCGCTGGTGCCTCGACGCTGGCGCTATGAAGTAGATGAGAGGGTCGGTGCCCGTGCAGAGATTGTCGAGGCGCTGGATCACAGCTCTACGTCAGATCTTCTGGAAAGGTTGGGGGCGGAGAACTTCGATGCAGTGGCTGTTTGTCTGCTCTTTGCGTTTCTACATCCCGACCACGAGAAGACACTCAAGAGGCTTCTGGAGAAAAGGTACCCTGGTATCGCGGTGTCGATTTCCTCTGAGATCTCACCCCAGTTCAGGGAATACGAAAGAAGTTCCACCACGGTCGTCAACGCCTATGTCATGCCTGCCATCCGGGATCTGATCAACCAGCTGGAGAATGGCATCGCAAGGCAGGCCTTTCGGGCATCCCTGCAGGTGATGCAGTCGAACGGCGGTCTGATGAGCACGCTCGAAACCCGTCGCTTTCCTGTCAGGACCCTGCTCTCCGGCCCAGCCGGCGGTGTGGTGGGTGCAGTGGAAATTGCCCGATCTTCGGGGCTCACCAACCTGATAGCAATGGACATGGGGGGTACCAGCCTTGACATCAGCTTGTGCCAGGACAACCAGCTGGTTCTGACTTCTGAAGGTGGCATCGCCGGTATTCCCGTTCAGGTGCCACAGGTCGATGTTCATACGATCGGTGCCGGTGGTGGAAGCATTGCCGAGGTCGTTCGGGGTGCGCTCAAAGTCGGACCAGACAGTGCCGGTGCCGAGCCCGGGCCTGCCTGTTACGGGCGGGGTGGCCAGCGACCGACCAGCACTGATGCGGCGGTCGTGCTCGGCCTGATCGATCCGGACTATTTTGCCGGCGGCGATATACCACTGGCAGCAGGTCTGGCGGTCACGGCGATGGAGCGTCATATTGCCGTCCCGCTGGGTCTCTCGGTGGTCGAGGCCGCAGCGGCAGTCGTCCGTGTTCAGGTCGCGAACATGGTCAACGGGATCCGTGCCGTATCGGTCGAGCGCGGTCTGGATGCCCGGAGTTTCACGTTGATTCCGTTTGGTGGTGCCGGGGGGTTGTACGCAGGCTTGGTGGCTGCAGAAATGGGTATGGGTCAGATTCTGTTACCGGCACACGCAAGCGTGCTGTCCGCTATGGGAATGCTGCTGACCGGTCTCAAATACGCGTCATCCAGGACCTTGTTGACTGTCGAAAGTGATGCGCGGCCGGGTCTTTTCACCACAGTGTTCGATGAGCTCACAGCGAAAGTGTACGGTCTGATGAGAGATGAGGGGCTTGCGCCGGAAGATGTCTTGTTGACCATGCGTTGTGACGTGCGATACCGGGGCCAGGCTTACGAGATCCCGGTCGAATGTGGTCCGCCTTTCGATATCTCCCGCATCGTTCAAGATTTTCATCATCAGCATCGTCTAACCTATGGGCATTCGGATCCGGCTGAGTCGATTGAGTTTGTGACCTTTCATGTTGTAGCGATCGGGTCTGGTAGCCGTTTCAGCCTTCTTCCCCTTAAAGGCAACCCGGCCTTGTCTAACGACCCCGACCGGCATCGCTCCATTTTTCTAGACGGTAGACACCTGAAAGTTCCCGTGTACGCGCGAGACCGGCTAGTGTCGGGACAGAGACTCGACGGCCCGGCGGTGGTAGAGGAGAAGACAGCCACCGCAATGATTTACCCCGGTCACTTTGCGACCTGCGATGCGTTCGGCAACCTGCTTGTGACGACCCTCGATGGTGGTGACTGTGAAAAAGACTGATCCTGTCACCCTTGAGGTTGTCAGCAACTACTTGGTCTCGGCGGTTCGTGAGATGGGCGCCACGCTGAGGCGCACAGCCTATTCGACCATTCTTCGGGAAAGCATGGACTGCTCTGCAGCATTGTTTGACGCCAAAGGCCAGCTCATCGCCCAGGCTGATCACGTGCCGTCACATCAGGGCAGCCTCGCATTTGCTGCACGCCGGATCGCTGAGACGATGACTCTGGATCCGGAAGACGTTGTCATTCTTAACCACCCCTACGAAGGCGGTACCCATCATCCCGACATACTTATTTTCAAGCCGATTTTTGTCGATGGAATCTTATGCGCGTTGTCTGCAGCGCTTGGTCACCACATTGACGTGGGCGGCCGGTCGCCAGGCAGTATTTCCAGTGATGCGCGGGATGTCTTTGAAGAGGGCCTGATCATCCCTGCGCTGAAGCTCTACCGAAAAGGTGAGCTGATACCCGAGATCCTGCAGATGATCACTGCCAATGTCCGGGTTCCCGAGAAAACGATGGGCGACATCCGGGCGGAAATCGCAGCTGTCACCATTGGAGAGAGTCGTTATGTCGAGCTTGCACGGAAATACGGACGGCTGGAGCTCCAGGCTACGATCGAGGTCTGTCTGGATAACTCGGAGCAACTCATGCGCGAGGATCTTGCGCGGCTGCCAGATGGTTCTTTCTCAGCCACGGGGCACCTGGACAGCGACGGCATATCCGAGACACCCGTACCGGTGACGGTCAACATCACGAAGAAAGGTTCCGACGTCGTCGTCGACTTCTCCGGATCAAGTCCACAGGTCGAGGGTCCGTTCAACTGCTCGCTGAGTTCCGTCTACTCCGCTGTTTATGCGGGTGTGCGCTATATGGTGAGCCCCTTGATCATGCAAAACGAAGGCTGTTACCGGCCGATCCAGGTGATCAGGCCGGAGGGCACGATCGTGAACCCACGCCGGCCCGCTCCGATCAGCGGGCGGTTTACAACCCTGGAGAGAATTGCCGACACGATCGTTCTGGCCTTTAACAGCATTCGTGGAGATGACCAGGTGGCGAGTGGTGTGGCATGTGTCTGCTCGTTTGCTGTTGACGGGGTGGACAACCAATCGGGTCGGCCATTCGTGTGCTTCGAGATTTTCGGGGGTGGCTGGGGCGCAACAGAGAAGGGAGATGGCCTTGATGCATCGTTTGGTTTGATGGCGAATTGCTATGACACACCCATCGAGGCGGTGGAAATGGAGTATCCGCTACGTGTTGAGAATTACAACTTAATAGCCGACAGTGGCGGTGCTGGAAAGTACCGCGGCGGCCTCGGGTTTTACCGCAATACGCGTTACCTCGCTGAAAAAGGGCGCTACACCAACCGCTCGGAAACCAGTCGCTTTCCGCCGCCGGGCGTACTGGGTGGTGAAGCCGGTACGCCCTCTAGCCAACGCTTGATACGGGCTGGAGGTGAACTAGAGCCGTTACCGTCAAAGATAACGAACCTGACAATCCGATCCGGTGACCGAATCGAGATGGCACAGCCTGGTGGGGGGGGCTATGGCCGGGCCAGAGACCGTGACCCTGAACTCGTGTTCTCAGACTGGCTGGATGGCAAAGTGACTAGCCGAGCGGTTTTGGATGTCTATGCCGTTGTCATTGACACGGATTCATCGGAACTCGACCTCGAGGCGACCCGAAAGTTACGCTCATCTTTACGAGACGGCTAAAGAACTCGTTCTTTCTGGCCTTGTTGGGGTCAGCGCTTCAGTTCTTAGGGTTTCTTGCATCGAAGAACGCTTGCATGGCTTTCTGTGGCTCACCGGAGGCAAAGCCCTCCGCTTCAATGGCCGCACCTTTCTCGAACGCATCGTCAAAGTCTGCCTGCGTCATCTCGCGGAAGCGCCTGCGGTTCAAGCGCATTGCAATCGGCGGTTTGGAGCCCAGAAGCGTTGCGACTTCAAGGGATTTTTCCATTACTTTGTCCGCTGCAACCAGGTGATGGATCAGCCCGATGCGGTGGCATTCGTCCCCGTCCATCATACGGCCACTGAGCGTAAGTTCCACGGTACGCGAGAGACCCAGCCGAGGGACCATGAGCAACGGACCCAGAACACTCGGAATACCGGAGTTGATTTCCGGCTGGCCCATTCTTGAGCCTGAATGCCCGACCCGAACATCTGTAAGCATTGCGAACTGAAAAGCCGAGCCGGCAGCCACACCGTTGAGTGCCGCCAGGCACGGTTTGTCGAGTTGCCGCAGCGAATCATAAAAATCTCGCCAGCTGAGAAACCATGCGTGTCCTTCTTCACCGGAGCTGAACTGCATGGTCTCTTCAAGATCCTGACCTGCACTGAAGGCACGCTCTCCTGCCCCGGTGACAACAATGGCACGGATGCCATCGTCGGCGTTCAGTTCACCGAGGACTGTCGAAAGTTCCATGCGCATGGCTGTGTCCCAGGCATTGAGTTTCTCGGTGCGGTTCAGTGTGACCACCGCGGTTGACTGTTCATGAGAGAGCAAGATGTTTTGGTTCATTGGTAGGTCCTTAGTGTGCCTAGATGCGGGATTTTGGTTGCTTTGGATCGACTACCAGAGCCATGTGCCCGTGTCCTCGATTTCCCAGAGATCCTGGGTCGGGCCGTTCGATCTTCTGGTGATGCGCACATTGCCGTTGATCTGCTTCGTGGACATTTCCTGGAAGGCGAACAACGCATGCCTGAAGTTCTCAGGTGCCTCGTCGAATGGGAGGAAGGAGTTCACGACGATCCGTTGCCGTGTTGCAGAAACGTCCTCCAGGGAGAACTCCTGAGAGCAGCAGCTCAGAATGTCACAGAAGAACTTGGCGACCTCCCTGGCGCCGTTGCCTTCACGACCGAGTTTCTCTGATAGTTCGTGGGTGTACTGGATCGCCAGAAGCCGCATCGACTGAGAGATGATGTTCAGGGTGGCGACTTCTCCCTGCTGGCGGAACAGAACCTCGACGGCGCTTTTCAGGTAGCGCGAGGAGAAGTTTCGGCGGGCGCGGATCAGTCTTGCCTCCGGCCACTCTTTAGGATCCAGTTGCGGAGCTTTGACAGGATCATGGGGCGGGCTGCTGGTCACATGCTCGATCCGGTAGCACTCTTCTGGTTTGAGGTCATGATCGTATTCGAAAAAATAACCTTCATCGTAAGGATCGCCTTCCATGATGAACTTGGTGGCGACCCAGCCCAGCTTGGAACAGCCCATCATCTCACCGTTTCTCGGGTGCCAGGAACCGAGGATCGTACGGCGAAGATTGCCGGGCATAGCCAGCATCGCGACGCCGTCGTACAGCCACATTGGTGCGGTGTAGCGCACCCAGGCCTTGCGCGGCGATTCCTCCGCGTACTCCATCGAAAGGCCACCGATCAGGTTAGTGTAGTAGTGATATTTGGCAGCAGCGATCGCAGGGGGATCTTTGTCAATTCCGAGCTTGACCAGGCCTTCATGGTAACGCTCATCCTGGTGGGACGTCAGGACCTCGTGCCAGAGCCTGTGAACAGCAGCCTCTCCTTTTTCCCGGTAGGTGACCGCTGTCAGACCGGAAAACATGCGTCCCCACAGCCGGGTCGCAGTACCGTGCTGGTGCCTGAGCAGGTCGAGTTCCGTGGGTGTCAGTGACGTGTGCATTGGTTGGTTCCCTCCCGGAGAATCATGTTTGTTGAAAAAAGGCCCCTAGCTTTAGGCGCAATGGGCGAGCGACAGGGTAAAACAATCAATTCCACTGGTTCTGGACCCGGTCCCAGGCACCTGTTGTCAGATCGTCTTTGTCTGACAACAGATCGGATTTTTTGATCTTCTGGCTGGGTGTGCGCGGAAACTCATTGATGAACTCTAGATAGCGGGGGATTTTGTAAGGCGCCAGATTTTCATCACAGTGTGAGAATATCTTAGAGATGAGCTCCGGCCCGGTGGCTGTACCCGGAACGAGTATGAGGTAGGCCTTGACCTCTTCTCCCCGCGTCGTGTCGGGGACCGGGACGACGGCGGATTCCAGCACTTCCGCGACCCCGCGCAGGATCTGCTCAACCTCGACGGCCGAGATGTTTTCGTTGCTGCGCCTGACCATGTCTTTCTGCCGACCGAGATACCAGAACCAGCCCTCTGCGTTACACCGACCGAGGTCACCCGTTCGGAACCAGCCGCCTTTGTGAAACGCCTTTGTTGTCGCTTCCGGGTTGTTGAAGTAGCCCTGGAATATTCCCGGTCCTCGGACACAGATCTCTCCGCTTTGACCATCGGCTACGCTGCGCCCAGCGGAATCGCGAATGTCGATCTCCCGGAATGCTACAGGTATCCCGACAGTGCCTGAGCCGGTCATCTCCTTCGCTTCCATGGGCACATACAGTACGCAGCCCAGCTCAGTCATCGAGAAGCCCTGGCGGGCAGCTCCGCCATATCTTTTCTCATAGAGAGGAAAGTTCTCCGGCCGGTGGCTGTAACAGGACATGGCGACCAGGTCGGGCAGAAAATCGTCCTCCCGGGCCGGCTGGCGGGCGACTATCTCCGGAAAATTGCAATACTCGAGGCGGTGCTCTCTCATCCAGCCCAGGATTCTGCTCGAGTGCATCTGCCTCGCGACGAACGCGGTTGCACCGGTCCAGCAGGCCATCAAGGTCAGCCATTGCGCATCGACGTAATAAAATGGTTGGGAGACCAGGATTCGGTTCAGTCTGTCCTGGAACTGCGCTGCGCCGTTACGGCTGAAAGTCAGCCAGTAGCGGTGACTGAGTACTGCACCTTTGGGAAATCCCGTAGTGCCCGAGGTGTATTGGATGTTCATCGGGCTGTCCAGGTCGGGTGATGACTGATCCGTTCTGCCCGTCTCGTTCTCGTCAAACAAGTTCTGCCAGTTGACATACCCCGTCACGTCATTGCCGGCCACGATAGTGTTGTCACGAGGTAAGGGCGCACCGTTTGAGATACCGTCAAGAACGGTCAGAAAGTCCGAACAGATCACCAGGTGTGTTGCCTGGGAGTCCCGAAGCACGAAGTCCAATTCGCGTGGTGTGTAGCGGTAGTTGACTGGTATGGTGACAGCACCAAGCCGCGACAAAGCGAGCCAGGTCAGCGGGTATGTCCTGGAAGTGTCCACCATGACCGCCACATGCGTGCCTTTGCCGATGCCCCTGGAAGACAGGCCATTGGCGAGCCTCCGGGTCAGGTGCGAGACGTCGCCGTAGCTCAGGACGTCCTGATCGTCAAAGAAGTTGAGGAATGGGCGATTCGCGTGTTGTCGTGCGCGGTCGTCGAGCAGCTGCACCGCGTGGCTGGGAAACGGTGTGGCTTCTATATCTCGCATCCTTCGTTCTGAATCCCAACCCGAGTTGGGCCTCGGCCCAGATTCGCGCTTGGGATCCTGGGACAGCCTTGGGTTGCGTTCATTCATTTAGAAGCGATCGATCCTGAAAGGCTGTAGCGCCATCGACAGTTCGCTACCGCGGATCAGTTCGTCGATGACTTTCCCGGTCTGCGACGCACCTACAAGCCCCTGATGACCGTGACCGAAGGCGAAGTACACACCTGGGTGGCGCGGGGATGCTCCAATGACGGGCAGGCTGTCCGGCAGGCAGGGTCGGTGCCCCATCCACTGGGTGTATTTCTCCGTGCAAAGTCCGGGGAACAGTTTTCGACTGACATCGACCAGCTTTCGGGCGCGGTTGTAGTTGGGTGGTTCCTCGAGTCCGGCCAGTTCCACGGTACCTGCGATTCTGAGACCCATGGCCATGGGTGTGACGGCAAACTTGTAGTCGACGGGAAAGCACATTCGTTGGACTGAAACTCCAGGTTCTTCGAGTGTTGCGTGATAGCCCCGGTGTGACTCAAGAGGGACACGCAAGCCGAGTTTCAGGCACAGTTCCCGGGACCAGATCCCAGCAGCGACCACAACTTTGGTAGCGGGTAGTTGGCCGCTGGCTGTCAGCAGGCCAGTGATTCCTTCTGTCTGAAAAACAAAATCCTGCACCTCGGTTTTGAGCAGCCGACCGCCTTTGTCCACAAACATCTGTGCCAGCGCCTGTGCGAGACCCAGAGGATCCTTGCAGTGACCGTTGTCCGGCATCAGATATCCTGCTTCAAAGATTGGTGCCAGGGCAGGTTCGATTTCCTGTATGGACTTCGAATCCAGGTACTCGACACTGGCGCCGCTGGCGCTGCGAAGCTCCCGGGTGAAGGTATCTTTTTCCATGTTCTGCCGCGTGTGGTAAACGAACAACTGGCCGGTCTTGTGGAAAAGCCCGGTGATATCCGCCTCTTCAAGCAAGGGCTGGTAAGCCGCGAATGTCGGGCCGTTCAGTGCCGTGAGGGCTCTTGAGATCTCGAGAACCCGGGATCGACGGCTTTGGCTAATGAAACGCATCAGCCATGGCAGGGCCTTAGGAAAGTGACGGGCCTTGATGAACAGCGGGCCATTGTCATCTACCAGCCAGCCTGGAATCTGCTGCCACATGCCGGGCATGCCGATGGGAGCGACTGACCCGGGGCTGATGCCACCTGCGTTGCCGAAAGAGGTCTGCATGCCCGGTTCTTCCCGATCGATCAGTGTTACCTGATAGCCGGATCGCTGCAGGTAACACGCACAGCAGATTCCGACGATTCCCGCGCCAATAACGGTGACGCTGGTGTCAGTGCTTTCGGACATGGCTCTCCTGCCGGTTACCGGGGCAAATGGTCAGATGAACTCTCAAATATCATGACACGTTAGCTAACGGATACTCAACCGTTTGACCGGAGCACCCGGCAACAGGGCGCTGCCAGGTTCAGGTCATCGCAATAGTGTCCACCGTTACCATCGTGTCTTCCATGGCAAGGGCAGGCATTGGTACGCCAGTGGAGGCACCGGCAGGTTCGCTGTAAAAAGAAGAGCGTAGCGTCTGGTTGGTGACGATGTCGTTGCGATCAGCCCTGCCGAAGAAAAAACTGGTCTGTTTGACCATATGATTGAGCGTCAGGTCGAACGCTGCCAGCGTGTGGCCCGTGTTGTCCATGACGGTTCGCGTCTGTTCATTCAGACCCTGTTGACTGAGCACCTCGCCGGATGGGCCCATAGGCAAGTGGGCACTGAGGAAAACGAGATCCTGGCAACGGATTGCCGCCGGATAAGGTAACGGCAGGGGCCAATCCCACCTTTCGCTGTGGTATGCCTGTCGTTCAAGGCGCTGGCCATCGAGACCACGCATGGCCCACGCGTCGACCCGGGCGAACTCACCGGCTGGCAGGGAGAGGGTCGGTAGCTCGGTTGTGGTTGGCGCGTTATCAGGAAAGAACTTTCCTCTTTCAACGGCCTGATTTTCCCAAGAGCTTCTGGTCCCGTCACCGCGGTACCAGCAGCCCGTCCTGACGATATCGCCGAGGTCTGCATCGAGGTCTAGAAGCACGTTCTCGATCCGGCTCATCATCGCTGCGGTCTGTTCGCATATGTCCGTGGACTGATCAGAAGAATCCGAGTGCCGACGAGTGGGCTGGGCGCTCACCCAGGTGTGGGTACCGCAGCGAATGCCGTGGCAGAAAGGCGCTGGCAGTAGTGTCAGACCTTCGGGGTTGGTCGTCACTCTGTCCGTCGTGGGTTCCTGTGCCATTGCGACGGCTTCGATTTCCACCATCATGCCCGGCAGGGCAAGACAGGGTAGGGGAACTGTGGTTATCGCAGGTCCACGGTCTCGCAGGGTGTCTTTGCTGTGCTCGATGATGCACAGCCCGACGTGTTCGAGGAAGATCTGCTCATCGATGCTTCCGTCGCTGGCGTAGAACGCCACCAGTTTGGTGACGTCTTTGAGGCCGGAGCCCAAGCCATGAAGCACAGTGTCGATGTGACCGACGACCGCAGCGGTTTGTCGCTCAAGGTCATAGGGATGCAGGGGTTCGCCTTGGTCTGTCTTGTCCACCTGTCCACCGACGAACATCAGGTCTCCCACCCGAATACCGTGTTTGAACGCAAGGTGCTGATACCAGTCCCAGTGGCCGTCGGGCCAGGAGTACTTCCTTTGCTTCATCTGCGTGAGAGTTTGCTGAACGGTATTAAGATGTTCTGAACAGCAGCTATCCTGTGGGTAAACTACCCTGCCAGTCAATCAGTTCTTCCCCTGGATGTAGTAAGCCGAGACACTGCCCGGAGATCAGGTCATGAAATACCCAGATCGCAGCAATGATTCGTCCCGGCCGGCCGTCCACGAATATCCCTTCTGGAGAGAACGATCACCGCTTCGATCGGTGGTGGATGGGGAGGTGCTTCCGGCCCAGGCAGATACTGTCATCGTCGGTGCCGGTTATTCGGGTCTTTCGGTCGCGCTGCACCTGGCCCGTGCCGGGCGCGATGTGGTTGTGCTCGAGAAAGACCGTCCGGGCGAGCACGCCAGCACATTGAATTTTGGCGCCTGCGGTCGAACGATCCGGCACAAATTTACCAAAGTTGCCAGTGACCATGGCTTGGAAACGGCGATCCGGATTTTCAGTGAGGCCAAGGCCTGGCTGGACTACACCGTCGATTTTATTGACCGCGAACAGATCGACTGTGGTTTTACCAGGGCGGGTAGGGTGTACGGAGCACACACGCCGGAGGCCTTCACGGCCATGGCCGAAGACCTGGCGTATCAACAGCGCCACATGCCGGTTGACAGCGTGATGATCCCCCGTCATGAACAGCAAAACGAGGTGAGCAGCGACGACTTTTTTGGTGTTCAGTTGCTGAACGATGTCGGGCATCTGGATCCTGGGCGATACCATGCAGGTCTGCTGCGGTGCGCCCTTGATTCGGGTGTCCGTGTCTACAGCGGCTGTCGCGCCGAAGCGTTCGCATGCAACCGTGGCGGTTATGACGCCAGGACCACCCGCGGTTCCATTCACTCGAAAGAACTCATTCTGTGTACAAACGCCCAGACCCTTGGCGCAGACCCTGTGCTCAAGAAGTTTCGTCGGCGGTTGATTCCCGTGCACTGCTGGTCGGTGGTCACTGAGCCCCTGGATGATCAGAGTATCCGCCAGGCGCTTCCCAGCGAGAGAATGCAGCTGGAGACGGTATTGTTTTATACCGCGGTACGCGTGGTTGACCCTGACCGGCGGATACTGGTGTGTGCACAACATCTTTATGACCACGAGGATGCGCAGACGGCGGCGGTTGCGGTTCTCGATCAAGCTGCGGAACGGATGCCGGTGCTGAAGGGCATCAGGGCGGATTACTGCTGGTATGGCCAATTTGCGATGACCTTTGATTGGTTGCCCCATCTGGGCACTGACCCGGCAACCGGCATTCATTATCTGATCGGTCTGGTCGGCACCGGAGTGCCCGCATCCGGGTATCTGGGCTGGAAGCTTGCTAACCGGATTCTCGGCAATTCAGAGGCAGAGACGGTGTTCGCAGATCGGCCATTTCCGACCCGGCCGTTCTACAATGGCAACCCCGCATGGGTGCTTCCTGCAGTCAGAGAGTTCTACCGATTCAGGGATCAGCGAGCCTGGAGAAGGGCTCTGGTGAAAGATCCCCGACCCCGATGACTTATCCGATGCGTACGGAAGCGTTGGGGATCATCGGAAGTGATTCCGTGGGAGCACATTTGGGGACGGTCAAGGTCGTTCGCAGCGTTTCTGTCTGGTACTCCAAGAGTGCATTTCAACAGAAAATCGTAGACTACGCAGACCTGGTTAAAGGCAACCAAGGAGCAATGCCGTGCTTTTGGGTCCTGGTTGTATCTGGCGATCACCAGATCATCAACATCTGGATCGAGGGGATAGCCGGAACAGCCCACAGGGGAGGGGCTCGTTCTCCATAACCGAACAGGAGTAAACGATGAGCAGGGAGATTCAATCGCCGGTCACAGGAACGGTGTGGAAGATCGAAGTGGCTGTGGGTGGGCAGGCAGATGCCGGTGATGACCTGATCATCGTCGAATCCATGAAGATGGAAATTCCGGTTGTCACAGACAGCGAATGTGTCGTGAAGGAGATTCGCTGCAGTGAAGGTGACGCGGTAACGGAGGGTCAGGTGCTACTGGTTGTCGACCCTTGAGTCAGAAAGACCGAAAACAGGATCAACGATGAGCCGCAAGAAAAGCACACCCGCACCTGATGAAGGCCCACGCCCGGACCTTACCCGGGTCCTGGAGGCTAAGGCCAAGACACTGGATGAGAACCGGCCGGAAGCACTGGCGAAACGGGCTGCTACCGGCCATCAAACTATCCGCCAGAACATCACGCAGCTCATCGACCCAGACAGTTTCCAGGAATATGGTCAGCTGGCGGAGCCGGCCTATCAGAAACTGACCGGGCCGGCAGATGGGTTGGTGATGGGCACCGGCATGGTGAGTGGTGCTCGCGTCGGGTTCATGGGTTACGACTACACCGTTCATGCCGGCACCCAGTCGATCATCAATCACGCCAAGGCCGACCGCTTTCTTCACCTGGTTGAGTCCCTGCGTCTGCCGCTGGTTCTTTGGGCTGACGGTGGTGGCTGGCGACCGTATGAGAACAACATCAATTCCAGGGACTATGAGGAGACTTTCGCCATGATGGCCCAGCTGTCCGGTTTGGTGCCCACGGTCGGGGTCGTATCAGGGCGTTGTTTTGCCGGTAACGCTAACCTGGCGGGCCTTTGTGACACCCTGATCGCGACACGCAAGGCGGCACTTGGAATGGGTGGTCCGCCGCTGGTGGAGGCAGCGCTTGGCATCACACTCACTCCGGAAGAACTGGGACCTGCCGAGATGCATGAAGCCTGTGGTGCTGTCGACGTACTGGTGGATGACGAGCGCGAGGCGATCGACTGTGTTCGCAGATACCTTTCTTTTTTTCTGGGTCCTGGGAGATCGTCGGATGAAGCGCCTGATACGGCTGCGCTGCGCAGATTGGTACCGGAGAACCCGCGCCGCGCCTACGATGTGCGTAAAGTCATCGAAGGAATCGCAGATCTGGACTCAGTCCTGGAACTGCGTCCCCGCTTCGCCAGGGCAGCGGTAACTGCGCTGGCCAAGGTACAAGGCGTGCCGGTGGGGGTGCTCGCCAATCAGCCCATGCACCAGGCCGGTGCCATCGACAGCCCTACATCGGACAAGCTTGCGCGGTTCATCCAGTTGTGCGACGCGCACGACATTCCGATGCTGTATCTGTGCGACACGCCGGGCCTGATGGTGGGGCCTGAAGTTGAGGCGACAGCGCTGGTACGGCACAGTTCCAGGATTCTCAACGCAGCGGTCAATGCCACGACGCCGTTTATGACCGTTATTCTGCGCAAAGCCTATGGTCTCGGCCAGTACATGATGGGTGCGCTGCCACTGAAGCCGGCGCTGCTGGTGGGTTGGCCGACGGCAGAGTTCGGAGCGATGGGGTTTGAAGGTGCGGTCAAGATCACCCACAAAGCTGAACTCGAGGCCATCCCCGACAAAAAAGCGAGGCTCGAGCGCGAGCGGGAACTCGCCGACGGGCTTCGGGCGCACAACACGGCGCTGGGGCTCGCTGGACGATACGAACTCGATGACGTGATTGATCCTGCCGATACCCGTGAGGTGGTGATCCGGTTTCTGGGCAGCCTGCCGCCTGTGCCGCCGCGAACCGGGCGCAAGCGAACCATCGACAACTGGTAGAGCATGATCAGAAGCAACCAGAACGTTCACTGTTTTGCGCCAATAGCCGGTCCCGGCCAGACGCGTGTGCAGTTGCAGACCGAATTCTCCGAGAGGCCGTTGTGAGGTGAACAGATCGGTCAGCCGCTCTGTCACCGTCGATGAGATCGATGCTTATCACCGCGACGGTGTAGTCTGCCTCCGGGCGCTGATTGATCCGGTCTGGGTGGCGGAACTGCAGGACCTGGTCGACCGGAACATTGCCAGACCTTCCACCATGGTGCGCAATATCGATGAACCCGGAGGTACGGGATCGTTTTTCGGCGATACATTTGTCAGTCATCATATCGGCGAATTTGTCCGCTTTATTCACGACTCCCCGGCCGCCGATGTGGTCGCAGCCTGTATGGGGTCGTCGAAGATCAACCTGATCTTCGATCAGATCCTGGCCAAAGAACCCCGGACCAGCACACGAACAACCTGGCATCAAGATGCCACCTACTGGCCCGTCGCCGGGGACATGATCGGAACACTGTGGCTCGCGCTGGACCCCGTCACTTCCCAGAGCGGCGCTGTGGAATACATCAAGGGCTCTCACCGGTGGGGCAAACGGTTTGCGGCGGTGAGCTTCAGCCCGGAGGAAACCTACCAGGAGTCGCTTGAGCCGGTACCTGATATTGAAGCTGAGAGGAGCGTACACAGCTTCGCCTGTTTCGAGATGGCGCCAGGCGATTGCACCATCCATCACGGCCTGACGGTCCATGGGGCACCCGGTAACCGCAGCGCCAGCCTGCGGCGCAGGGCCTACATCACCCGCTGGGCAGGTGACGATGTCACCTACAACCCCCGTCCCAACCTGCAGCGTATGTTGCGTGATCCGGGTATCGAGCCCGGCCAGTCACTGGACTGTGAGCTCTTTCCAGTTGTTCGTGAAGGTCTGACGCGAAGATAAACCCGTCGTTTCCCCAGGTCAGGGCATCGACATCGGATCTGGACATAGCCGGTAATCGTCATCCAGGGCATTCAGGCACTCCATCTGATCAGCGCTGATCTCGAAGTCGAAAACATCAGCGTTATGCGCAATTCGGCGTGGGTTGCTGGATTTCGGAATCACGGCCTGGCCCTTCTGCAATGCCCAGCGGATCATGACCTGAGCCTGGGATTTACCATGTTGAGCAGCGATTTCAGTGAGCGTCGGATCGTCGAACCGCTGTCCTTTGGCCAGCGGACAGTAGCCAGTCAGCTGAATGTCCTGGGACCTGCAGAACTCGGAAATCGGCCTCTGCTGCAGAAACGGACTCAATTCGATCTGGTTGACGGCTGGTCGCTCCTTTGCAGCTGGAAACAGTGCCTGCAGGTGGATGTGCGAGAAGTTACTGACGCCGATAGATCGGGCCCTGCCATCGGCCTTGATCTGTTCCAGCGCACGCCAGGAGTCGGTGCGTAGTGATTCAACCGGCCAGTGGATCAAATAAAGGTCGACATAGTCCAGGCCCAGTTCAGCCATGCTCCGGTCAAATGCTTCTAGGGCCGCATCGTACCCCTGGTCGCTATCCCATAGCTTGGTAGTAACAAAGATCTCTGTGCGCGGGACCGTGCTGGCGCGTACCGCTTCTCCGACATCCTGCTCGTTGCCGTACATCTTGGCAGTGTCGATGTGTCGGTAGCCTGTTTCCAGTGCACTGGTCACCGCATCACGGGTCTCGCCACCGGCTTTTGCGGCCCAAGTACCGAGTCCGAGCAGCGGCATGGTGTGGCCGTCTTGGAGTCTGACCCGGGTGTCAATCCGAAGCATATTGCCGTCCATCTCGGACAGAATCAGGGCGCTCAGCCTATCCGGCAGGTCATGCCGCCGTCCACCGGCAGGGAGACACCGGTAATAAAGCGGGCCTCATCCGAGGCGAGAAACAATGCGGCGTTGGCGACATCCCAGGCGTCGCCCATCTTGTTTCCAAGTGGTACCTTGGCATTCCGCGCGGCGACCACTTCCTCGCGGGTCTGGCCCCAGGCCTTGGCCCGGTTGTCCACCGCCATGGGAGTATCCATCAGGCCAGGCAGGATCACATTGGCCCGGATGCCGTATTCGGCGTTCTGTATCGCCAGTTGCTGGGTCAGCGTCACGAGCGCCGCTTTACTCGCCTTGTAAGTAACCCATGGATAGTTTTCGATGGCTGCGATGGACGAGATCGTGATGATGACGCCGCTGCCCTGAGCGCGCATCACAGGCAGGGCATGTTTACAGGTCATGACCACGCCGCGTAAGTTGACTGCCATGATGCGGTCGAAGGCTTCGACGGAGATTTCGGTGACCGGAGCATCGCCGCCTGTCACGCTGATGCCGACATTGTTGTGCAGAATGTCGAGCCGGCCGAACTGCCCGGTACAGAAGCTGACAGCAGACTTCAGGCTGTCTTCGACGACGACATCAGCCTCGGTGGCCTCGGCTGTACCGCCTTCGGAACGGATGATCTCGACCGTCTCCTGTGCTGAATCCAAGTCGTTGTCCACAGCCAGCACCTGCGCACCTTGGCGGGCAAAGAGAAGTGCGGTGGCCCGGCCGTTACCCATGGTCGGGCCCGGGGTCTGGCCGGCACCGACCACCATGGCGGTCTTGTCTTTCAGTCTCATGAGGGTCCGCTTGGGTCGATCGACGTTCAGGGCGAAAGAGGCGGATCTTCGCCATCGGGCAGCGGCATGTCGAACACATTCAGGGTCGCCGAAACCAGGCAGTAGTACCCCACAACACCAACCAGATCAACGATTCCACGATGACCTAGCACTTTTTCTGCCTGCTGATAAGTCTTCTGGCTGACCGTTCGGGTCTCCAGCAACTCGCTGACGAAGCCGTAGATCAGCACCTCGTCCGGTTTGCTCAGTTCCGGCTTTGTCTTGACTCGAATGGCCTCTACTGCCTCGGCTGAAACTCCAGCTTCAATGGCCTCCGGAGCATGCGCATACCACTCGAATTGCGCACACCAGTGCCGAGCGATCACAATGATGGCAAGCTCGGACAGGCGTTTGGGCAGGGAGCTTGAAAACCGGCAGAAGGCACCCAGTTTCTGTGCCGGGTCGGCGAGTTTCGGGCTGTGCAGCCAGGCGTGGAACGGCCCCCGCAGGCTGCCACGCGGGCCCGACATGATGTCGTCGAACACTGTCTTCTGGTCCGGGTCCATCTGTTCGGGTGTCAATTCAGGTATGCGCGGCATTGTGCATCTCGTCATGTGTCGTCATGGTGCGGAGTAGTGGCACGGGACAAGTGGCTTAACTATGCCCAATCCAAGGGATCGACGCAAAACGCCTCCCCTTAATCAAACGCGGAGTTCTCCCAGGGCAGGCGGTCGTCGTGTCGATCGAAAAACCTGCCGGATTCATACGCTAGGTCCCGGTTCGCTCGGTGGCAGGGTCCGGTGGTCAAACCCGGTCTCCACGAGTGACTTGATCAGTTCCACCTCCAGCGCATGGGCTCTGGTCAGTCGGTTCCAACGAGTATCGTCCATACCGTCTACACGCAGAGCGGTGATCATCAGCAGGCAAGAATCGCCGGCCACCCCGATGACAGTGCCGGGGGTGACCCGAACGAAAATTCTCGGCTGCAGATTGTCAGCTGCACTACCGACCTGATAGTCGATCAGCAGTCGCGCCGGGTGAGGTTCGATTCGCACGAACACCTGTGCGCCGTCGTAGATCGCCGTGCCGACCACAAGTCCATCACTCTTTACCGATACCCGCCAGGTGCCAAAGGACCACAGGTCCATCTTGCCAGGGTCCGTCATGAAGGCGAAGACCTCTTCCGCAGGCCTATCGATCCGTACCGAGGTCGTGTCCGCGCCCGTCATGGTGCATCCTTTGTATAACGGTGTGAAACCAGGACCAGAATCCGTGCAGGCTTGTCGCTGCTGCAAAGGTATGCGTGTTGCTGAAGACCGTCAAAGTAGAGGCAGTCACCTCGTTCAAGATGGGTCGGTGCATAGAGGTCAGTATGGATTGCTACCTCACCTTCCAGCACATACAAGAACTCTTCGCCCTCGTGAGTCGAGAGTCCGCCCGCTTCGGCCAGGGTGCGGGCTTGTATTGTGTTGATCACCGGGTGCATGTCCTTTCGCGATAGATCCGCACACAGAATTTCGGCATCGTAGCGGTCCAGTGCCTGATGAACCCCCTGGTCCTTTCGGGTCAAGGATCGCATGCCCGGCATTACAGGCGCGGCGTCGTCACCGAAAAAACGAGTGATGTCTACAGCCAGGTACTGGGACAGCGCAAATAGGTTCTGGGCACTTACAGCAGAGTGCCCGTTCTCGATTCGGGAGAGTGTCGCTTCCGACAGCGCACAGGCTGAGGACAGCTGGGCAAGGGTCAGCCCACGCGACTTGCGTAGTCGACTGATCCGCTCACCAAGCGCCATCGTTTTGCCGGTCGCTCCGGTCATTGCCGGTTTCCCCGGTTGTGCAGCGCTGTGACTGGAAGATCGAACGGCCTGGTTCATACCGACACCTGCTGGTATTTCTCATCCTGCCAGCGGTTATCCTCAAGGATCTGCCGCAACCTAGCGATGGCTTCCCAAATGTCCTCGAAACTCAGATACAGCGGACCCAGGCCGAAGCGCAGAGAGTTCGGGCGTCGGAATGAACCCACCACCCCGGCCTCAAGCAGGGCCTCGGAAACCGGTCCGGCACCGGGGTGGCTGAATCCGATGTGGCCACCGCGCTTGGAGTAGTCGCGCGGTGTGTTGACAGTGACCCCGAATTGACCGCACTCCTGTTCAAGCAGTTCGATGGTCAGATCACCGAGCGCCTGGTGTTTGGCCCACAGCAGATTCTGGTCAACATCTTTCCAGATCTCAGCCGCGCAGAAAAAGATCTCATCGGCAATGACCGCGGGCGTGCCAGTGGCATGCCGGCCGGCTCCTGCGAGGGGTTCATACTCGGTTGCAAAGGCAAACACGTCGCGGTGGCCCATCCAGCCACAGATGGTCGGCCAGCCTCTTTCTGCGTGCCGGGGGTGTGCCCAGAGGTAGGCTGGCCCGCCTGGTCCACCGCTGAGATATTTATACCCGCAGCCCACCGCAAAATCGGCATCGTCACCGATCAAGTCGACTGGAATCGCACCTGTGGAATGTGACAGGTCCCAGACGGTCAGCGCATCCGCTTCGTGTGCCTGACGGTTGATGTCTGCCATGTTCCAGCATTCACCGGTACGGTAATCTGCGTGACTCAAGTAGACCACGGCGGTATCCGGGCCGATGCTGTTGACCAGTTGATCCCGGCTCGTGCAGACACGGGTTTCCGGTTTGTCCTGGTGAGCGTGTCCTAGTCCCTGCGCCACGTACAGGTCCGTCGGGAAATTGCCATCTTCAGTCAGTACGACCGAGCCCGATGATCTGGCGCGCCAGGCGTAAGTCAGGATCTTGTAGAGATTGACGGTTGTGTTATCTGAGACCAGAACATTACCGTCTCCAGCGCCCATCAGGTGGGCAATGGCATCACCAATCTGGCGGGGTCGCTGCAGCCACTCCGAATGGCTCCAGCCCTGGCGCCGAAGTTCGACCCACTGGTCCGTGCAGAAGGACGCTAGCCGATCGGGCACGGTGACCGGCATCGCGCCCATGGAATTGGCATCCAGAAAAATCGTGTCCTTTTGCGGCGGGGTAAAGCGGGTCCTGAAACCTGACAACGGGTCTGCTTGATCAAGGTGCTGGCAAGCGGCTCTATCCATGGGCTGGTCCCTCCAGATCAGTGCGGTATCACAGCCGAATCCGCTTTTTCTTGCAAAAATGGAATATACCTTGCAGAATCGGAAAATTCAATCATCATTCGTTAGATCTGGGACCGGTCGATGGCGAAACCTTCCTGTCGCATCGCAGTGGACATCGGTGGAACCTTTACCGATGTAGTGCTGTGGTGTGCCTCCAGTCAGACAACCACCAAGATCCTGACTACTGCTAAAGCACCCGAGCGGGGCGTCATCGAAGGCGTTCGCCAGGTACTGGATCAGGCGGGTCAATCGGCTGCCCAGGTCCAGCTGCTGATTCACGGCACAACGCTGGCAACCAATGCCCTGATTGAAAGAAAAGGGGCAAAGACCGCACTTCTGACCAGTCAGGGGTTTCGAGACATTCTTGAGATGGGCTATGAAAAGCGGTTCGCTCATTACGACCTAAACGCTACCCGGGCGGCACCACTGGTGCCGCGTACGCTGCGGTTTACGGTACCCGAGCGTGTGACGGCGGTCGGCAGGACGGTAACACCCCTGGATGAAGGCGCCGTACGCAGCGCTGCCGGTGAGATGGCACGGGCCGGTGTTGAAGCGGTTGCAGTCGGTTTCCTCCATGCCTTTGCCCATGCTGCGCATGAACAGGCTGCGAGAGCAGTGATCTCGGAGATACTGCCTGATGCCACGGTATGCCTTTCCAGCGAGGTCTGCCCCGAGATGCGCGAGTACGAGCGCTTCTCGACCACTTGCGCCAACGCCTATGTGAGGCCGCTGATGTCGGGTTATCTCGGCAGGTTACAGGCATTGCTCAAAGAAGAGGGCTTTGATTGCCCGCTCTACCTGATGATGTCAGGGGGCGGTCTGACGACGATGGACCAAGCCATTCGATATCCCGTTAGGCTCATTGAATCAGGTCCGGCGGGTGGTGCCATCATGACTGCCCAGCTGGCCAGCGCCCGGGGGTTAAATAAAGCACTGGCATTTGATATGGGAGGGACTACGGCCAAGATCTGTCTGATCGACGATGGCCAGCCGGATCGCAGCCCGGCATTCGAGGTGGCCAGAGTCTACCGGGACATGAAGGGCAGTGGTCTGCCAGTGCGAATTCCGGTCATCGACATGGTCGAGATCGGTGCGGGCGGGGGTTCAATTGCGAGGCTCGATGCGATGGGTCGGATCAGCGTCGGGCCCGACAGTGCCGGCTCAAGACCGGGGCCTGTGGCCTACGGCCTGGGCGGTGAAGCACCGACAGTGACGGATGCTGACCTGGTGCTTGGCAAACTCGATCCCGATCGATTCGCCGGCGGCCGGATCTTTCTTGACGAGGGTTGTGCCCAGGCATCACTGAGGCAGGTCATCGGTGAACCCCTAGATCTGTCGGATCACTGGCCTGCCGCCGGGGTCAGCGAGATGGTCGAGGAAAACATGGCGAATGCGGCCAGGGTGCATGCAGTAGAACGCGGCAAGACGGTTTCCGAATACACCATGGTCGCTTTTGGAGGTGCAGCGCCCCTGCATGCGGCCCGACTGGCAGAGAAATTGGGCATGAGCCGTGTGGTCGTCCCTTCTGGTGCAGGCGTGGGTTCGGCGATCGGCTTCTTGCAGGCACCGGTCGCGTTCCAGGTGGTCCGCAGCCTGCGCGTGGCGCTCGACGCAGTTGACCCTGAGATGCTCAACACCATGCTGGAGCAGATGATCAGCGACGTAACCCGAGTCGTTGCTGCCGCTGGGGAAGATGCTGAGTTGCTTGAGCACAGGCAGGTTGCCCTGCGTTACATGGGCCAGGGTCATGAGCTTGCCATCCCCCTGCCTGACCGTGTGCTTGACCAGCACAGCCTGGCCGGCTTGCGGGAGGCCTTCGAGGCGGTTTATCAGCGGGTTTACGGCCTGACTATGCCTGATGTGCTTGTGGAGTGTGTCTCGTGGTCGGTCAGTTGCTCGACAAGGACTCCTCCAGTCGAGACCGTTGAGCAACCCCGCTGGCACCGGCAGGTTCGAAGCGAGCGGCTGAGACGTATTTATGACGCTAGCGCTGGTGCAATGGTGGACGCTGTTCTGTACCGACGGCTTGATCTGGCTGCAGGTGACTGGCTGCGGGGGCCAGCACTGGTCGAGGAAGATGAAACGGCCACATTCATCCCGTCGGTCTGGGCCGCTGTATTGGATGACGGGCTCGCACTGGTACTTGAGCGCAGGCCGGGGCACAGTAAAGGAGAGACCCTGTGACCACGGGACCCGTGGAGCAACCGCGTTCGACGATCGACAACCAGGTCATGTGGGCCCGGCTGATTTCGGTGGTCGAGGAGCAGGCCCAGGCGCTGCTGCGCACTGCATTTGGCTCTGTGGTACGCGAGGCTGGTGATCTGTCTGCCGGTGTCTATGACATCCACGGACGAATGCTGGCCCAGGCGGTCACCGGAACGCCGGGACACGTCAACACGATGGCCATGGCAGTCAGTCACTTTCTAGAGCGATTCCCGTTAGACAGCATGAAGCCCGGTGACGTGTTTGTCACCAACGACCCCTGGATGGGTACCGGACATCTGTTCGACTATGTCATGCTGACTCCGGCTTTTCGGGAGCACTACCCCGTGGCTTTCTTTGCCTCGACCTGTCACGTCACCGATGTGGGTGGGCGCGGTTTCACCGCAGATGCGAACTCCATTTTTGAGGAGGGCGTTCTGATTCCGCATATGCAGATTCGCTCTCAAGGTGTCGTTAATGAGGAACTCCTCGCGATCATCGCCGGCAACAGTCGCAATCCGATCGAGGTCATTGGTGACATTCGTTCGCTCATCTCCTGCAACGATGCAGGTACCAGGCGGTTCAAGGACATGATGGTGGAATTTAGCCTGGAGGATCTGGACGGGCTGTCGGCACACATCCTTGAGTCCTCTGCCCGCGCGATGCAAGCGGCAATCAGGGCGGTACCCGACGGCATTTATGCCACGCAGATGACCCTGGATGGCTACGAGGCGCCGATCACACTGAAGGCCCGTCTGACAGTAGACGACGAGCGGGTTGTCCTGGATTACAACGGTTCTTCCAGCGCTTCCCGTTTTGGGATTAATTCGCCCAAGTGCTATACCGACGCGTATTCGGCCTTCGGCCTCAAATGCATCGTCGCACCCGACGTGCCGAACAATGCCGGTTCACTCGCCTGTTTCGAAGTCATCGCCGAAGCTGGTTCATGTGTCGATCCCAGGCGGCCGTCTCCGGTGACTGCCCGACACGTGATCGGGCAGATGCTGCCGGACATCGTCTTCGGTTGCCTCGCCCAGGCATTGCCGGGGCAGGTGCCTGCCGAAAGCGCCGGTTCGATCTGGGTCCTGGCTATGTCGGACCTGGCGACCTCCGAATCTTCCCGTTTCAACGTTATGAATGTGGGGCTTGGCGGTGTCGGTGCCGGTCCTGGCAGTGATGGACTCAGCACGACGGCTTTTCCGTCCGGCGTCGGCACGATCCCGCTGGAGGTCACCGAGACGGAGTCACCGCTCATCTTCCATCGCAAGGAACTACTCCCCGACTCCGGTGGCCCAGGTACCCAGCGCGGCGGGCTGTCGCAGGTTATAGAAGTCGGCCACACCCGGTCCGAAGCGTTTGCAGTCTCGGCCGCAACTTGGGACCGCCTGGTCCATCCGGCGCGGGGTCGCGCCGGTGGGCACGACGGTCAGAGTGGTGCGGCTTATCTGGGGTCCGGAACCCGACTTGAGGGTAAGCAGACACACCGGATCCCTGCAGGAGATACGCTGGTGGTGGAGCTTCCCGGTGGCGGTGGCTTCGGTGATCCTGTACAGCGTAGACCGGAAGAGATCGAAGCGGATCTTGAGGCCGGGTATGTGACGCGGGTTGGGGTCCAGAAGGATTATCGCGGGCCCTGACCCAGGTTACTGTGGTGGGCCCGATCGCGTTAAGATAGGCCGAAAACGGGGTCCAGATCCCGCCTAAAAGATACCAAAAAATTGCCGGTTCCCACCTGGGCGTCGACTCTGGCGGTCGCGTCTTAACACCGGTTAAAGTTTTTCATGGAGGACAGGATCGTGGCAGAACGAAAGCTCTCGGCAATTCTGGCCGCTGACGTCGTCGGGTTCAGCCGCCTGATGGGCGACAACGAGGAGCGAACGCTCAAGACCTTGACGACCTGCCGTGAGATCATTGCCGCCCATGTGCTCGAGCACCAGGGGCGAGTATTCGGCTCGGCGGGTGACAGTGTGATCGCCGAATTTTCAAGCCCGGTCGAAGCCGTGCGCTGTGCGGTGGCTTTCCAGAGCACATTGCGTGATCGCAATTCCAGTGTCGCAGAGGACAGGAGGATGACGTTCCGGGTCGGCATCAATCTGGGAGATGTAATCGCCGAGGAAGATAACCTTTACGGTGACGGCGTCAATGTTGCAGCCAGACTCGAGGGTATCGCTGAGCCCGGAGGTATCTGCATCTCGGGTACGACCTACGACCACATCAAGAACAAGTTGACCCTCGAGTATGGTGAACTCGGGGAGCAGGCCCTGAAGAACATTGCTGAGCCGGTTGCGGCATTTTCAGTGCGGCTGGACCAGGAGGTGTCCGAGCAGCTTGTGGAAGCCGATGGCGGGTCAGTACTGCCGGCGGACGCCAAGCCCACAGTCAGGCGGGCCATAGCCGTGTTGCCTTTTCAGAACATGAGCGGTGATCCCGAGCAGGAGTATTTCTCCGACGGTATCTCCGAGGACATCATCTCGGTGATCTCCCGTTATCACTGGTTGTCGGTCATCGCGCGGAACTCATCATTCGTTTACAAGGGTAAGGCGGTCGACGTACGCGAAGTGGCACGGGATCTTGAGGTCGACTACGTGCTCGAGGGCAGTGTCCGTAAAGCCGGGTCCCGGGTCAGAATTACCGCACAGCTTATTGAGGCGGATAGCGGTGGTCATCTGTGGACCGAGCGTTACGATCGCGATCTCGACGATATTTTTGCTTTGCAGGATGAAATCACTGAGACCATCGCTGCATCGATAGAGCCGGAACTGGCCCGTTCCGAACGCCAGCGCGCACGGCGCAAGAGAGCCGATAATATGGATGCCTGGGACCTGTTCCAGCAGGCCCAGTGGCAGATGTATCAGTTCTCAAAAGAGAATGTCGCCTCGGCCATTTCTTTGTATCAGCAGGCGATCGACCTGGATGGCGAATTTGCACCGGCCCAGGCCGGGATCTCGGTGGCGTATCTGGTACAGGTGATCTCAAACTTTACCGATGAGACCAAGCCATGCATCGAAGCTGCGCTGCGTCACGGTGAGCGGGCAGTGGTCCTGGACGACCAGGATCCTTTCTGTCGCTATGCCCTTGGCCGCGCCTTTGCTTTTTCGTTCCAGCCGGCAAAGGCCGAGCGTGAACTGAAACGCGCCATCGAACTCAATCCAAGCTACGCGCAGGCCTACCACGGCCTTGCCCAGTCCTACCTGATGACAGGAGACGGTGATTGGGAAGTGTCACTGGAACTGTTGAACGATGCGATCCGGCTGAGCCCCAGTGATCCGCTGCTGTGGGCATTCGAGCAGATGAAGGGGGGTGTGCTGCTGAATCTAGAACGCGACGACGAGGCCATGGAGTGGTACCAGAAGGCGGCCAGTCACCCCAATGCCGGTTTCTGGGCTTTTCTGGGGCTCGCCGCCTGCCACAGTCTCAAGGGAGAACAGGCACAGGCCGAAGCGGAGCTGGCGAGGGCGCTGGGAATGAATCCAGGTCTCAGCAAGGCTTATTTCGACGAAACATTTCCGGACGCGTTATCACGATTCAAAGACGCGCTGGTTGTCGCCGGCCTGAAGTAGGCTGGCCTGCCAGCCTCTCTTCATGCCGGCCCGCCGCTCAGCCACTGCTTCCGGCACGGACACTGTCAGCCAGCTGGTCGATCGGCCGGCCGCCCGCCAACCGGAAAGCCTCGCGCTGGTGGACCGTAGTCATGTCTGGACCTACGGCAGGCTGGCTGCAGAATCGCGGCGGCTTGCCAGCGGCCTGAAGAATTTGGGAATCGGTGCCGGTGACCGGGTTGCTTTCTGGCTGCCGAATATTGCCCCTTACCTGGCCCTGCATATTGCTTGTGCGCGCATCGGCGCTATTACGGTGTCGGTCAACACCCGCTTTCGGGCCCGTGAAGTGGGCGATATCGTCGGTCGCGCCGGCTGTCGGGCGCTCGCCTTGTGGCCCTCGTTCAAGGACATACCGTTTCTCCAGACCCTGGGGGAGATTGAGAGTGCCGCCCTGGCAACGCTTGAGAGCATCATTATTTATGGCGACGATCAGCCGGTACCCTCATTACCCGGAACACTTGCCGGCCGGTCGGTTGTTGACTATCAGGAACTCGCCGACACGGAGGAATTCACAGGAGATTTTGCCCAACCGGAAGGCGGTGTCGTCGTCTTTACCACCTCGGGGACCACTGCGGTGCCGAAGTTCGTACTGCACAGTCACGCGAGTATCGCCTGCCATGCCGACGACGTTACGCAGTTTTTCGGCTGGTCGGAACCGGATACCGTGATCCTCCAGGTCGTACCGCTGTGCGGTACTTTTGGCCACGCACAGGCCATGGCCGGCCTGGCGGCAGGGCGGCCACTGGTTATGATGCCGGTTTTTTCAGGCCCTGAAGCCGCGAGCCTCATGTACGAGCACGAAGTGACGCACTGTAACGGCTCGGATGAGATGTTTGCCCGTATGCTCGATGCAGTCGATGCGCCGCTGGCGTTCCCGTTATTTCGTTTCGGAGGTTACGCAGCTTTTAATCCGGTCTACCAGGACATCGTTGCGCAGGCCGACAAGCGGGGCATGAAACTGGTTGGCTTGTGGGGTATGAGTGAGATGCAGGCGCTGTACGCCCGCCAGGATCCTGGGGAAACAGTTGAAGTGCGGGGTCGGCGCGGCGGTGTGCTGGTGTCCAAGCACGCAAAGGTCCGGGTCCGTCATGCGGAGCACGGCACTCTGCTGCCGCATGGCGAGGTCGGCGAGTTGGAGGTCTGTGGCCCCAGCCGTATGTCTGAATACTTCGGGGATACAGCCTCCAGCGAGTCGGTGCTCACCGAAGACGGTTTTGTGCGCACCGGTGACCTGGGTTACACGGAGACCGACCAGCGGTTCGTGTTCCTCGGCCGGATGGGCGATGCCATTCGTCTGGGCGGTTTCCTGGTCAACCCCGCTGAGGTCGAGGAGTACCTTGAATCACATGCGGCGGTTGACCGGGCGCAGGTCGTGGCGGTGGAAACGCCGCAGGGAATGCGGGCCTTTGCATTTGTGATCACTGATGACACTGACGAGTTTGATGAAAACACCCTGCTCGCGCACTGTGCTGCTGGTATGGCGGCTTTCAAGGTGCCGGTCGGGGTCCAAAGACTGGTCCGATTCCCGGTCACGGAGAGTGCTAACGGAGTGAAGATCCAGAGAAGCCGCCTGCGGGAGATGGCTGCGGATCATCTTAAGTCCAGCTGAGTGTTTACGTGGTCGGCTGTTGCCTGGGCCTGCAGTTCGGGTCCTGTCACTGGGGTCGCACGCGGATTTGGTAGAGTACCGTCAAAGATCGGTCAGGGCCTGGTGTCAGCTGTAGACCCTTCGACAGTGCATTACCCTTGATCAGAATGGGCCTTTATCAATGACAATTGAATTGCGTAAGCTGCATGACGAATTTGGTGTAGAAGTGCTGGGCGTTGAAATCGGCCCGGGTCTCGATGACGTGGGGTTCTCACAGATCGAACACGCGGCCGAGCGCCATTCACTGGTCCTGCTGCGTGGCCAGGATCTTGATGACGAGCGCCAATTGGCTTTCAGCAAACGATTCGGCGAACTCGAATTTGATCATGTGACTTACGGTCGTGAGCGTCGCATCAATTATGTCTACCGTATCGGTAATGTCGACCGGGAGGGCAAGCACATGCCAGCCAGCCACGAGCGGGTGATATTCTCGACAGGCAACCAGATGTGGCACTCGGATTCCTCGTTCAGACCCGTGCCGGCCAAGTTCTCCCTGTCCTACGCCCACGAGGTCACACCGGAAGGCGGTGAACTCGAATTTGTCAGTGCCAGGGCGGCTTACGCGAAGCTCCCAGATTCACTCAAGGCGACAATTGAAGACCTTATCGTGATCCATGACTATGTGTTTTCCCGAAGCAAGGTCAGTCCTGATGCGGTCACGCCATCGCATGCCGAGTCGCTGCCACCAGTTCAGCAGCGGCTGGTGCGCACTAACCCGGTGACTGGGGAAAAAAACTACTACGTGGGTTCTCATGCCCGGTCAATAGAGGGCTGGTCTGAGGAGAATGCTCGTGAACTGCTCGACGATCTACTCGAACGCGCAATTCGGCCTGAACATATCTACAGTCACCAGTGGCAACTGGGCGATTTGCTGATCTGGGACAACCGCTGCACCCTACACCATGGTTGTCCCTTCGACGCAGATCGTTACCGGCGACGCATGCATCAGACCCGCGTCAGTTGTATTGATTCATCGCTCGAGGAATGACCGCCGTGCGATCGAGCAGTTCCTAAAAGTCGGATAATCCCGGGATGGCCTGGTCCTGGCTCGATGTGCGCTGACTCAGGCTTTGGCTGCCCAGGCCTCGATCTCGATCAGGATATCGGGTGAGGCGAGGCCATCGACAATGACCAGGGTAGAGGTGAACAGCGTTTCGTCGCCGATGACCTTTGATCGGGCCTGCCGGTAGCTATCGGCAAACCGTGAATCGGTCAGGTAAACGGTCGTTTTGACCAGGTCCTTCTTGCGCATGCCCTGGGCCCGCAGGCAGGCAAGGATGTTCCTGAAGGTCTGTTCGGTCTGTTTGCGAATTCCCGTGGCGAGCTGACCTTTGGGGTTTATTCCGACCTGGCCGGACAGAACCAGCCACCTTGCATCGGCCGGAACCAGGGTAGTGTGGCAGTACCTGCCCAGGGGTTTGTGTACGGTGCTCGGGTTAGCCGAGTGGTTCATGTCCTTCTCTCCTTTGACGGTGAATGGCTGGGACGAGTTGCCCAGCGCAGGATTTTGCTAGTCTATACCTATCGACGAATTGACCCTGTGTACTGACGCAGTACGCTCGGTCATCGAAATTTCGGGAGGATCGAGATGAGTAGTTCACGTCCGAGTGGTGTTCACGGCGGGATCGAAGCAGGCAAAGGGGGCGACCTTGATGTTCTGGGCTGGCGACTGAAGCTTGGTGTAATTGTGCCGGCGACCAACACGATCGTGGAGCCGGAGTTCCATGCGATGGCGGTGCCGGGTGTCACGACACACACTGGCCGATTCCCTCTGCAGAACGTCAGCATCTCGAGTGATGCCGACTTTGCACGGATGGTGGAGGTGATCCACACAAACCTGGACGTTGCCATTGACGGTCTGGTGCCGTGTGCCCCCGACCATATCATTGTCGGCGTTTCGGCGGAGACTTTCTGGGACGGTACAGATGGTGCGGCCACGATCAGATCACGTCTGTCGCAGACGTCGGGGGTCTCAGTCAGCCTCGGTTCGGATGCGGCCAGGGTCGCACTCGAAACGGTAGGTGCCCGGCAGATCGGTGTTCTGACACCCTACTGGCCGGTCGCCGACGAACGGGTACGCCGCTATTTCAGTGAGTGTGGGTTCACGGTGCAGCGCGTTACCGGGCTGAAAGCCACCAGCCCGGTCAACATTGCTGAGCAGAGCATAGAGACCATGACCCGGGCCGTCTATGAAATGGATGGCGACGATATTGACACCATCATTCAGGTGGGAACCAACCTGGCCATGGCCCGCCTGGCAGGCGAACTTGAACAGGCACTGGGCAAACCCGTCATCGCGATCAACACCGCTTTGTACTGGCACGCCCTCCGGCAGAATGGCATCACCGACAGTATTGCTGGCTTTGGTCGTCTGCTGAAAGAACTCTAGGTGGCGATGTTCTTATGGAAACTGTCATTCTATAGGTGGCCGGTTGAGGAAAAGTAAACAAACGTGGCCTCAGCCGGCGCCGGGACAGACGTGACCGCGGGTCCTGAAAGCGATCATGACGGTCTGCATCTGGATGCCGATCTGCTCGAGACGCTTGGCGCCCGTTTGCTGAGCGCTGCCGGCATGTCGGATCACTCGGCCCGTAGCGTGTCGAAGCACGTGGTCGGCAACAGCCTGTTGGGTGTTGACTCCCACGGGATTGTTCGGTTTCCACAGTATCTGGAGCTCATTTCGGCGGGCTCGATTGACCCGGCTGCCGAAGCGGTCGTCGTCACCGACCAACCAGCATTCACCCGCATCGATGGACAGGCCGGTCATGGTGTGCCCGCGATGATCCGCCTGGCGGAGTACACCGCGAACAAGGCCCGGTCGGCAGGTATGGCGACGGGCGCGCTGATCAACTGTGGTCATACCGGGCGCATCGGGGCCTATGCAGAAACCATTGCCCGGCAGGGCTGTTTCGCTCTGATCATCGGCGGCGGAGGTCACACCCGGGGCAATCCGAAAGTCGCACCGTACGGGGGTCGGGAAGGCATCATGGGTACCAATCCGTACACGCTGGCACTGCCGGGTGGGCCAACGGGGGCGGTGGTCGTGGATTTTGCTACCTCGACGATCGCCCAGGGCAAGCTGCTGGCAGCCTCAAAGACGCGTACACCACTGCCACCGGGAATGATCCTGGATCGGGCAGGTCGACCCAGTACGGATGCGGCAGACTATTACGCCGGTGGAGTGCTTCTGCCGGCGGCTGGACCCAAAGGCTATGGCCTGGGGTTGATCGGTGAGTTGCTGGCCCACGGCGTACTGGGCCAGTCCAGGGCACTGAACTGGCTGGTCGTGGCTTTGGATCTTACGACACTATCTGATGGCGGCGATTTCCAGACACGGATCGACGATTATCTATCGTGGGTCAAGTCGCGCGACCCGGCCGATGGATTTGACGAGATACTCATCCCGGGCGAACCGGAGTATCGTTGTCGGGAGGTTCGGCAGCACCTGGGTATTCCAGTAGCCGAGAAGATCTGGGAAGAGATTCTGGGCTGGGCCGAGCGTAGCGGGGTCGAGTGGGACGGCCTTCCTAAGGGGCCTTTACAATAGCTGTGTGGAACAACTGATCGTATTCTGGCGTCTGCACCTGGGTTTGGCCGCCAGCTACATTGCCTCCCAAATGGATGCCCCCGTGGGGGCAGGTGGTGCCGAATTCATGCGCTTTCTGGATCAGATGGCACGGGAGGGAGACTGCCGAACAGTTCCTTTAGGATCTGTGTCGCACGCTGCCTATTAAAGGAGAAAACACTATGCGGGATCTGTTTTCAGTCAGGGGAAAAACCGCACTGGTGACCGGTGGTTCACGGGGGATCGGTGAGATGATTGCGGCTGGCTTTCTGTCAAGCGGCGTAAAAGTCTACATCAGCTCGCGAAAATCCGAGGCCTGTGATGCGACCGCCGCTCGGTTGAGCCGTGATTTCAGTGGCGAATGCGTGTCGCTGCCAGCGAGCATCTCAGAGCTCGACGGCATCGAGTCCCTGGTCGAGTCACTGTCGGCGCGCGAGGAGAAGTTGGATATCCTGATCAATAACGCAGGTGCAGGGTGGGGTGCACCGCTGGATGCGTTTCCCGAGGTGGGCTGGGACAAGGTGATGGACACCAATGTCAAAGGCATGTTCTTCCTGATTCAGAAATCTCTGCCACTGCTCAAAGCCTCGGCAACGGCCGAGGACCCTGCGCGGGTCATCAATATCGGCTCCATCGACGGGTTAGTTACCCCGATCTTTGACAATTTTTCTTATGGCCCTTCCAAAGCTGCTGCTCATCACCTGACCCGGGTGCTGGCGGCCCACCTGGTCAAGGACCACATCAACGTCAACGCGATCGCACCCGGCCCTTTCCCGACCTGGATGTTGAGTACAGCGGTGGGTATGGGCGGCCAAACCGACGGAGACTGGAGCCAAGTGGCACAGCGAAATCCCAGCCAACGGGTCGGCACCATGGAAGACATTGCCGGGCTCGCTATTTTCTTGAGTTCAAGGGCCGGCGCCTACACCGTGGGCGAGACCATTGCCTGCGATGGCGGTGCCGTTGCCAGTGCCCACATTTAAGAGTCGCGAGGCCCGACCATGACATCGACCTGCTTCGACCTTTCAATAGACAACCGGATCGCACACCTGCGCCTCATCCGACCAGAGAAACGCAACAGCATGATTCCGGCGTTCTGGGATGAACTGCCACGAATCATTCGTGACATCGACCACAATGTCAGGGCACGGGTCATTGTGATTTCTTCGACCGGTCCGCACTTCAGCGCTGGGCTGGACATCGGTACCTTTCTCAAAGACCACTCTGGAGAGGCAACGGGTGCCAAGGCCCGGGACGTCCTGGGGGCACGCGCTGCGCTTCTGAAAAAAATTCAGCACATGCAGGAGACGTTTTCGAGCCTGGAGGACTGTCGAATACCGGTGATTGCTGCCATACAGGGAGGTTGCATTGGTGGCGGTGTGGATCTTGCCACCGCCTGCGATATGCGCTATGCCACCGCCGATGCATTTTTCACGATTTTCGAGATCAATATCGGCATGACCGCGGACGTCGGCACCTTTCCGCGCCTCACCCGTCTGATTCCCGAGGGACTCGTTCGGGAACTGGCTTATACGGGTCGGCGGATGGGCGCCGAAGAGGCCCGTCAGTGTGGCCTGGTCAACCGGGTTTACCCGGACCAGGAGACCATGCTCGCTGAGGTGACGATGGTGGCTGCCGAGATTGCAAGCAAGGCTCCCACGGCCGTTTTTGGCAGCAAGCGGGTGATCAATTATTCGAGAGATCACGCGACGGCCGATGTGCTTGATTACATCCGGGTCTGGAACGCCGCTATGCTGCAACCTGAAGAGATCATTGAGGCCCTGGCGGCGAACGCCCAGAAGCGCCCCGGGGAGTTTGCCGAGTTGCCACCGGTTGGCGAGCAGATGTCCGACTCCTGACAGGCTCTGTCCGGCCCGGGAGTTGCTGCCTGCAGTGGGCGGCTATTTGAGGAACTGCAGAGCCCGAAGTACCTCGAACCATTCGCCGGTCTCGACCCGGACCGTGTCGTCGCTCATCAGCACGGCACCGGGGTAGAACGATGCGGCATAAGCATCAAGCGGGATGCGATAGCGGATCTCTAGGGTGTAGGGTTTGGGCATGGGCTGCAGTGCGGCGTCCGGCAGGTCTGTGAGGGCCCGCCCGACGCCTTCTTTAATCTGCTCGATTGAATCAGCCGGGTGGCGGCCGAAGGTCGATGCGCCGACTCCTGTGTGCGTGGTTACTGTCACGATGCCAGGCTCAGCTTGAACCGCTTCGTCACACAAAGAGGCGTCACCACTCAGAAACACGGTGGGGACGCCTTCAGCGCGGGCGGTCAGACTGTTGACCCTGAATTCGCTGAGTCTTTCGCTGTTCAGTTCGATGCGATGGATAGAGCTTCTGAAGGTGTGTGCCAGCGGGTGCCCGCCGCTCGCAGCAGGGGAGTGGTAACCCACCAGCAGCAGCGCATCGAAGCTGCTATCCAGCGCCTGTACCATGTCGTAAGGGTGGCCGCTCCAGCCACGGATCAGCTGGGTCGGGGTGGGAAGTTGCTCGGCCAGGATGTTGCGGCCGGTGCCATGGGCGTCTTTGACGACGATGGCCTGAGCGCCGGACGCGAGCGCCGCCTCGCAGGCAGCCGCGGTCTCCGCGGTCATCCGTTGCTGGAACTCAGCGTAGGCAGGGTGGTCGCGAGTGGCTTCATCCCAGTGGGCGATTCCGGTAATCCCTTCGATATCGGCGCTGATGTAGATCTTCATTGATGATTCCCTGCATTGAAAAATTCCGGGCTTGCAATACCCGGTCTGGCCGAGTTGCTTTAGCTGCCGTGCTCCCCGATAGGCTGGTGGATGACTCCTGACGTTTCGAAGCCATCGAGCTCCTCGGGACCAAATCCCAGTTCCTCGAGCACTTCCCGGCTGTGCTCGCCAAGTCGCGGCGGCCGGCGCTCGACTGCCGGGCGCCTGCCGTCGAACTTCAGTGGATAGGCGACACCTTTCAGCGGCTCGCTGCCAGTGTTGGTGTCGGTGTATTCAAAAACCATGCCACTTTGCCCGGTGTGGGGATGGGCCGATGCCTCACCTAGGCTGTGGACCGGTGAGCACGGGATTCCCGCTGCATTCAGAGTTTCAAGCCAGGCGTCCCGGCCCTTTTCCAGTAATAACCCGCGCACAATGGAAACGGTTTCCTGCCGGTTTTCAACGCGGTTGGCATTGGTTTGAAACCGGGGGTCGTCGGTCAGTTTCTCGATTCCAGCCACGCGGCAGAAAGCCCGCCACAGGGCGTCATTCGCAATCCCCAGGATGATTGGCCGATCAGCGGTCTCGAAGGCCTGGTATGGGCACAGCGATTCATGGCTGGAACCTGGTTTCTCGGGTTCCTTCCCATGTAACCAGTAGCCCTGCAGGGGGTAGGCCAGCAGCGCTGTTGCAGTGTCAAAAAGAGACGCTTCGATGTGCTGTCCTTTGCCAGTCTTCTGACGTTGGATCAGGGCGGCCAGAATACCAGCCAGAGCATGCAGGCCTGTTGTCTGGTCGACAGGTGAGAACGGGCTCCTGGACGGTGAACCGCCGGGTTCGCCAGTCATCGAGAGCATGCCGCTGAAGGCTTGCAGGATCAGATCGAAGCCTTTGCCCTTGCGCATCGGGCCGCTGGATCCGTAGCCCGAAAAGCTGCAGCAGATCGCCCGCGGGTTGCTCTGCTGGATGGACTTGAAGTTCAACCCGAGGCGTTCAGCGACACCCGGGCCAAAACTCTCTAGAACAATGTCGGCCGATGCGATCAAGCGGTCGCGTATGCGGGCGCCTTCACTGGATTTGAGATTCAAGGCGATGCTGCGTTTGGAGCGGTTGGTACTTAGAAAGATGACACCTTCGTCTTGGCGGAAAGGAGGCCAGCGCCGAGTGTCGTCCCCATGTTCGAGGGGCTCGACCTTGATCACGTCGGCACCCAGATCACCCAGGTACTGGGTGCACAAAGGCCCGGCCAGCACCTTGGTGAAATCTACGACCCGTATATCTTTGAGAGCTTTCACAGGGCAGGTCTTGGCCGCGATTTCCTGACCACTGTGAGGATGAACGGTCGCGTTGCTTTCAGTGGAGGTGCGGACGGATGTCCTGGGCAAACCGGTCCATGCTGTCCAGGGCACAGCTGATCGTTTCCGGTACCAGGTCGAAGACGAAATGGTCGACACCCAGTTCCCGGAACCTGTCAATCGCACCTGCGATCTCCGCTGGCTGTCCCCGGGTGGGGAATGTATCGCGGTCCGGGGATTCATCTTCGACGACCAGCGGCAGTTTGACTGCAATCTGAATCGCGTCGGGCGCCCGGGATGCCTCTTCAAGGTAAACGGCCAGTGTTTCTCTGGCTTGTTTGATCAGAGCAAAAGTGGGTCTGACGGGATGCCAGGCATCGGCGTAGCGGGCCGCGCGGCGCAGGGCCGGCTCACTGTTGCCGGCGATCCAGATTGGTGGCCCGGGCTGCTGGACCGGCTTCGGTCCGAAGTAGGCATCGGCAACATTGTAGAAACGGCCCTGAAAATTGACCGGGTCGGGGCCCCAGAGTTTGCTCATCAAAGCCAATGCCTCGTCGGTTCTGGCTCCCCGAGTCCGAAAATCCTGATTCAGGATCTCAAACTCCTCTTCGAACCAGCCCACCCCGAGACCCAAAGTGAATCGCCCGCCACTGAGTTCATCGACTTCGGCAACCTGTTTGGCGACCTCGAAGGGGTTGTGCATCGGCAGGACGATGATGCTGGTGCCGAACCTCAGGCGGGTGGTCCTGGCCGCTAGGTAACTGATGACCGTGAAGGGTTCCCAGTAACGTTCTTTCCAGTGCGGCGGGTGCATCAGATCGGGCACCATGCCGTAACCGGAACGGACTTGGGGTGGCAGGACGATGTGGGCGCTGCACCAGAGGCTGTCGATATCCAGTGACTCGGCGCGCTCTGCCATCAGGGTAAAGTTTTCAGGGGTCGCATCACTGCCCCGGACGATCAGGGAGAAACCGAATGTCATGTCGTTACCTCGAGGCGCGTGGTATTACTGCAGTTTTCTGTCAACGGCAGTCCAGCCGTCGTCATGCTAACAGGTCTGGATGCAACTTCAACAGGCTCTTTCCGAGGTTGGTAGCCGGGTCGTTTTCGGTGGTCACGGAGAATCGGTGTAATAGCCGCGGCGCAAGTCGTTCTGAATCGAGGCGGGGTCCCGCTCGCCGGGCGGTCCGTAACCGCCACCGCCAGGGGTGTGCACCTCGATCCAGTCACCAGCCCTCAGCACGTAGCCTTCACCCTTTGAGACGTGTTCCGGCGTTGTGACCGCACCCGCCTGACCGACACGGATCTCGTTGGGTGCCCCGGAATCACCACCTGTCATCCCCGGCGGTCCGTCCCGGCCGTGGTCCATCAGGAAGGACGCCTTGCCTTCACCACGCAGGAGGCGGATCCGGTAGCTGACTCCGAAGCCACCGCGCCGCTTGCCTGTTCCACCGGAATCTTCTCGCAGCGCATAGGTCTCGAAAAGCAGCGGATAATGCTGTTCGAGTATTTCAACGGGCTGGGTCTTTGATATGCCGACCGTCGAGCAGCCATTGGTCAGGCCGTCACCGTCAAGCCATCCGCCGTAGCCGCCTCCGGAGAAGAAGTACATGATGTAGTCGCGTTCAGCTTCTGGATCGTGGCCGCCGAGGGCCAGATTACCGCTGGTTCCAGCCGGCGCGCCAAATAGGCGCTCGGGCAGGGGCTGGGCCATCGCCCCAAAGACAGCCTCCATGATGCGTTGCGCGACCTCCGCCGCACAGCCTGCAACGGGCCTCGGGTATTGGGCATACAGGAAGGTATCCCGGGGTGGCTTGATGTGCAGAGGCGCAAAACAGCCGGCGTTGATCGGGACCTCGGGAAAAATATGTTTCATTGCCACGTATACCGCCGACTGAGTCGTCGCCCAGACCGAGTTCATTGGACCCCGGCACGGGGGGCTTGAGCGGGAAAAGTCGAAATGAGCATCGCTGCCATCGATAGTCAGGTCGAGGACAATGGCCAGCGGCTCATCGATGACGCCATCGCTGTCGATGTAAGCAGTGAAACTGTAGGTGCCGTCGGTTATTGCTGAGATCACCTCACGCATGTGCTGTTCGGACCGGTCCCTGAGATCGGCGATTGCGGCAACGACAGTGTCCGCGCCGTAACGGTCAAGCAGTGCGGTCAATCTCTTCTCACCGGTTTTCAGGGCACCGATCTGGGCCCGGATATCACCGATCCGTTCATCCGGTACGCGGATGTTGTTGAGGATGATATCGACCACATCCTGTTGCAGTTCTCCTGCACACATCAGTTTGACAGGAGGCAGGCGCAATCCCTCCTGCTGGATCTCGGTTGCGGTTGAATTGAATCCGCCCGGGACCATGCCGCCGGTGTCCGGCCAGTGGCCGGTATTAGAGAGAAAACACCACAGTTCGCCTGCGTAATAGAACGGCATCATCATTTTGACATCCATCAGGTGAGTGCCGCCAAGATAGGGGTCGTTCTGAATGATCACGTCCCCGGGGCCTAAGTCGCTGCGCTTTTCCAGAACCGCCTGGGTGGCGAACTGCATGACTCCGAGGAAGATCGGCAGCCCCAGTTCGCCCTGGGCGATCATCTCACCGCTGGATCGATCGTAGATGCCGTTCGATCGATCGAAGGCTTCTGAGATAACCGGTGAGAAGGAGGTTTTTTCATGCACCAGATCCATTTCCGAACAGACCTGGCGGAGACCGTTTTCAATCACGGCGAGTGTCACGGGATCCATTGTCATTTCAGGTTGCCTCTTCAAGGATCGGGTTGGGTTTCGATGATCAGGTTGCCGTCAGGATCGACTGTAGTCCGGGCCCCGGGATCAATCAGGCAGGTGGTGTCTGCCTGCTGCACGATGGCCGGCCCCTCCAGTGATGTTCCCTGGATGAGGACATCGCGGTCATAGACGGGTGTGTCAATCCAGGCACCAGCGAAGAAAACCGGACGACTGGAGACAGGGCTAGGCAGGGGAACTTCCTCACCTTTGCCGAGCCTCTTGAGTACAAGATCGGGACGGTGACCGATGACCGTGGTCCGGAGGCTAGCTAGGACCGGTGTCATGTCTTCCAGGACGATGTCGAACCGTTCCCGGTAGCGCTCCGAAAAGGCGGCCGCAACATCACGTTCGGAAAATCCTGGGCTCTGCACCCGGACGCGGAACACGTGGCTCTGCCCCTGATACATGAGGTCGGCCTCATGAATGATGTCGATCGATTCAGTTGGTACGCTCTCATCGATGATTGTCTGGCGACCCTGTTCTGCGTGTTTGCGGAAAATCCGATCGGCACTTTCTGGATCGACCATAGCGAGGGGCCGCCATAGTGTCTCAACATAGTCATGTCGCAGGTCAGAGATCAGGCAGCCGAGGGCTGATGTGATGCCCGGAAAGCGGGGAACCAGTACCCGGGGAATGCCCAATTCCCGTGCCAGACCGACGGCGTGAAGCGGTCCTGCGCCCCCGAATGCAAACAGTGCGAAGTCGCGCGGGTCATGGCCTTTTTCAATTGAAACCAATCGAATGGCCGAGGCCAGTTGATTGCTGGAGATCGCGAGGATCGCTGCGGCTGCGTCCACGGTGTTCAGGCCGAGGGGCTGGCCGACAGTTTCGTCGATCGCAGCGGCGGCCTGTTTGCGGCTGTCAGGGTGCTGTCCGACCCCGGCAAACCCCGCCACATCGATGCGGCCCAGCACCAGATTGGCGTCTGTGACCGTGGGCTGCAAACCGCCGCGCCCGTAACACACGGGCCCAGGTTGGGCACCGGCGCTCTCCGGTCCGACCCGAAGCAGGCCCGCCGAATCGACCCGGGCGATGGAACCACCGCCGGCACCGATTGTGTGGATGTCGACCATCGGTACCCTGACCGGTATACCGTAGGCCAGGTCTTTCTCGGACGACAGGGCCGGGGTGCTGCCGATGATGACGCTGACATCGAAGCTGGTTCCGCCCATGTCGCAGGCGATCAGGTTTTCAAATCCTGCCTGCTGGCCGATGTTTGCTGCGGCCACAGCACCGGCAGCCGGGCCCGACATTACGGTCTGAACCGGCTGGCGGGCAGCGGCCTGTGCGGTGAGGGTGCCGCCATTGCCCTGCATCACCAGCAGCTGGTGGAGAAACCCTGCATCTTTGAGGCGCTGAGAGATCCGCTCCAGGTATGCTGCGAGGATCGGTTGAACGTAGGCATTGACTGCGGCAGTACTGCCCCGTTCGAATTCACGGACTTCCCGCAGGATCTCGCTGCTGGTCGATATAAACCCGCTTTTCCAGATCTCCCGTGCGATCTCGGCGGCACGCTCCTCATGGATAGGATTAGCATAGGCGTGCAGGAAATGAATGACGACCGCTTCGGCCCCCAGTGACTCCAATCTCTCGAGTGCACTTCGCACTTCGGTCTCGTCCAGCGGCAGCACAACCCGCCCACGCGCGTCGAGCCGCTCGCTGACCTCCAGCCGCAGTTCTCGATCTATCAAGGGCTCGAATGAACCGGTCATCCCGTAGTTGTTGGGGCGGGTTCTGCGCCCCAGTTCGAGCACGTCTCGAAAACCCCGGGTGGTGATCAGCCCACAGCGTGCGCCCTTTCGTTCCAGAACGGCGTTCGTGGCGATAGTGGTGCCGTGAACCACGGCCTCAAGTTCCGCCACAGGCATGCCGCCGGTTTGGAGCCCCTCCAGCACTGCCAGCGACTGATCGGCAGTCGTTGTGGCGACCTTGCTTACCTGGTAGCGGCCGGTCTCAGGATCGAGAAACAGCAGGTCGGTATTGGTGCCGCCTACATCCACGCCGGCCTGCCATCCGCTCACGGCAGCATCTCTTGTAGGGGTGCGAGGTGCGCCGGATCACTTGCAAAGCCGATGCCCAGGTCGTTGACAATCGCGACGATGCGGTCATTGAATGGTGTGGGTATGCCGAGTTGACGACCTGTTTCGGATACGTGGCCGTTCAGGTAGTCGATCTCCGTGCGCCGCTTCTTTCGGACGTCCTGCCCCAGTGATGGGACGCCCTCGCCACCATCGCTGCCGGCATTTCGGAGCGCCTCCAGGACTTCCTTTACGTTTCTGCCCTCGGCCGCGTCGATGATCTTGTGCGGTGAGACTCCTGCGACCGGGTGTAGATCGTGTTCCAGGGCGAGCGCTACGCGGGCCGTCTCGGCACCCAGTTGTATCGCTAACCGGGTGATCTCGGGAATTGTTCTGACTTGGGCCGTGCCGTACCCACTGAGGCCTGCCAGCGCATTGGCCATACAGTTGACCATCAGTTTCGACCAGCGATTGCCCCACAGGTCGGTCGTCACTTCGGCCCGTGCGATGCACTCCAGGATCTCGGCGATACGACGGGCCCTGGCGGTGTCAGTACCGTCGTGTTCGCCCACTTTAAACCCCAGTTGGTAGGTATCGGTACGGATCGCTTTTCCAGGTTCATAACAGCCCACACCAATGGTGATGACGCAACCCAGTGAGCGTTCTTTACCTGCCACCGAAGCCATTCGCTCGTCGTTGATTCCGTTCTGAAAATCGACGAAGACCCCATCTGGGCATGCCACGTAGTCACGTATCAGTGCGGTCGCCCAGGTCGTGTCGTAGCTCTTTACCGCGATGAACGCGGCCTCAAAAGGTTCACAGACCTGCGGCAGATCACAGATGTGGATCGCCTTCGGGTGGGTGAGGTGCGTCTGATCTGCTGTTTCGATGATCAATCCATCGCGCTGGATCTTTTCGACGTGTTCGGGCCAGGGATCGATCAAAGTAATGTCGTGTCCCCCACGGGCGAGCAGGCCGCCGACGACACTGCCGACAGCCCCCGCACCGACGATTCCAATGCGCATGTGTTCTTCTCCTTTTCGGTCTAGCGAGATCGTTTTTCGGCTGATTCCACCGGCCACCTGCCGGTTTTTGCGTGGGACCGGCTCACGCACGATTGTGTCTCTCAACGTGCACGTTTGTCCACGCTATCTCCATGATGCCAGATCTCGGCACTCAAGGAGATCCTTTGCGGTGCGGAGGTCCGCTGGCATCCAGAGGTTAAGCCCGGGACAACCCTGACCGGGCGCTATACTTCGGCCGCGACGTTACAGACTTTTTGAGGAGACGCCAAATATGACGATCAGCAACGGGCGGGAGTTTCTGGTCATCCCCGGGCCTACGACCATCCCCGATGAAGTGCTGCGTGCGATGCACCGGCCTGCGGTTGATATTTTTGATCCGGAGCTGGTCGAGATCACCGACACCTGCAGGGCGGATCTGAAGACGATTTTCGGGACCTGCGGTGAGACCTACATTTATGCGGCCAACGGGCACGGTGCCTGGGAAGCGGCGCTGGCCAATGTGCTCTCATCGGGTGACGAGATCCTGGTCCTGAACAGCGGTCGATTTGCCGAGGCCTGGGGAAAGATGGCGGATTTGATGGATCTTAGGGTGCTGAGCCTGCCGCAGGACTGGCGGCATGCGGTGGATCCTGAAGCTGTCGAGGCACGCTTGCGGGCCGACACCAAGGGCCGGATCAAGGCAGTACTCGTCGTACAGGTGGACACGGCGTCCGGTGTTGTCAACGATATCGCAGCGATTGTCGCGGCTGTTCGTGCAGCAGGGCATGACGCTCTGGTCATGGTCGACACGATCGCATCTCTGGCGACCATGCCGGTCGAGATGGATGATTGGGGCGTCGATATCGCTGTCAGTGGTTCCCAGAAAGGCCTGATGCTGCCGCCGGGTCTGAGCTTTGTCGCGGCTGGCGAGAGGGCGTGGGCTGCACACCCTGCTGCCGGGCTGCGGACCCGTTATTGGGACTGGACGGCACGGCACGGAGAACTGCACCCTGAAAAATATTGTGGCACACCGCCGGAGCATCTGCTGTATGGGCTTCGCTGTTCGCTGGACATGCTGCTTCAGGAGGGTCTGGAAAATGTTATCCAACGCCACCGGCTCTTGTCTGAGGCTGTGCGCCTGGCGGTGGCCACCTGGTGTGAAGCTGGAGCGCTGGAATTCAATATTATCGCTCCAGAGCAACGGGCCAATTCAGTGACCACTGTTCTGATGGATGAAGCCTACGATCCGTTGGGGTTTCGTGACTTCTGCAGGCAGTGTTGCGGTGTGGTCGTGGGCGGTGGGATTGGTGATCTTCGGGGCAAGGCTTTACGCATTGCCCACATGGGTCATATCAATGCCCCGCACATACTGGGTGCGCTCGGCGTGGTCGAGTTGGGATTGATCGCGAGGAACGTTCCACACGGTACAGGTGGAACGCAGAAAGCCATTGAATTTCTGGGGCAAAATGTCCCGGCTTGAGCAATTAATCTGAGTCTCCAGGACTGCAATTCACATTTCACAGTACTCCATCGGCTAAAGTCTTGTCAGACTGATCGGTACAATTTGTGTGTCAAATTGGGGCAAGTGGGGTCAAGAGGATAGTAGTTATGTGGACGGTTCCTAACATTCTTCTGACCCTATTCGGCCTGGTTCTTATGGTTACACCTCTAGCGCTTTGGGTGGCGTGGAC
>PVBE012916655.1_pt1 | contig 46598 bp, 34 predicted proteins | sample 1631181 | NCBI WGS metagenome assembly PVBE01 (sample SAMN08397723, study PRJNA350692) | Marine metagenome, whole genome shotgun sequencing project. | isolation source: water | place: Pacific Ocean | collected 2012-04
GACGTGCCCGTCGGAGTCGACGAAGATGATGTCGACGCCGTGGGAGCGGATGAACTCCGTGACGCGCTTGTAGCAGGGGAGCATGAACTCGCGGAACATCGCCGGACTGATCAGCGACGCCGTGTGGTAGGCCATGTCCTCTGGAGCCACGCATGGTTACTTCCCGCTCCTGCATGAAGAGACGTCCATCCAGGCCCAAGTCCGCCAAGGAGCGCGCACTTACGAGCGATTGATCGGACGCCGGCCCCACGGTTTCTGGCTGCCTGAGTGCGCCTACCGTCCGAGGGCCCCGTGGGCGCCTCCGGACTCGGTTCAGGCTCCGTCTGGCGAGACGTGGATGCGTAAGGGCGTCCACGAGTTTCTCGGCGAGAACGGGTTCGACTACTTCATTGTCGACACCCACATGCTCAGCGGCGGCGATCCCGTGCCCGTCGAGATCGACTTCGACAACAACCTGGGCAAGCTCTGGGGCAATATCCGGCGCCGAGACGAACCGCCTCGGCCTTCCTGGGAGAAGACCCCGCATTTCCCGTACTTCGTCGGAAGCCAGTTTGAGGACCACCCGCCCGTCGCGTGCTTCGTCCGCCATCCCCAGGCGTCGCACCAGGTCTGGAGCGCTCACCAGGGCTACCCGGGAGACGTGCGGTACCTTGAGTTCCACAAGAAGCACGTTCCTGGCGACCACCGGTACTGGCGCATTACCGACGACCACAATGAACTCGACGCCAAGGACTCCTACAGCCCCGAAATGGCCCAGGGGCGCGTCGAGGAGAACGCTCAACACTATGTCGGGACGGTCCACGACATCCTCGAAGCCCAGCCTCGTCCCAATGGGCGGCGGCCACTGATCTGCGCGCCCTTCGATGCCGAACTTTTCGGCCACTGGTGGCACGAGGGCCCCGCGTGGATTGAGCAGACGCTGCGGGGGATGCACGCGGATCCGCGCGTCGAAGCCCAGACCTGCCACGAGTACCTCGACCACAGCGCTCCCGCGACGGCCATCACGCTGCCGGAGGGGTCGTGGGGCGCGGGCGGCGGGCACTGGGTGTGGCTTAACCCTGAGACAACCTGGTCGTGGCGCAGAATCTACGACGCCGAGACGGACATGACGGCGCTCGCGAATGACCTAGCCGGCACGAAGGACAGGAAGCTGAACGCGTTCCTCGCCCAGGCGGCGCGCGAACTCATGCTGCTCCAGGCATCTGACTGGCAGTTCCTGATCACCACCGGCGGCGCCGCGGACTACGCCTCCCGCCGACTTGGATCGCACCACACGGACTTCAAGCGCGTGTCGGAACTCGCCCGCAAGTGGAGCCGCCACGAGACGATTTCAGATGATGATTGGGCCTACTTCGGGGAGTTGTGTGACCGAGACCGGCTCTTCCCGGATGTCGACCCCACTTGGTTCGCGCGCCTCGACCTCCCCGCCACCTAGAAACGCGCCGGGCGACGGATTCTCTGCCCGTTGATTGGCGGAGCAACCCGCCTGGCCTACGGTGTTAAAGGTAGTTACCATGTCAGAATTACGCAAAGACCCCGTTGTCGACCGCTGGGTGATCATCGCCGCCGAACGCGGGCGGCGCCCAAGCGACTTCCCATCCCCACAGAATCACCGCGCCCCAGGCGGCGCGAGTTGCCCGTTCTGCAGTGGCAACGAGAGCAAGACGCCTCCCGAGTTGTGGGCTATCAGACCCGATGAAGGCGAGCCCGACGCTCCGGGGTGGCAGGTCCGCGTCGTCCCGAACAAGTTCCCCGCCTTGGGCATCGAGGGCGACCTCGACCGACGCGGACTGGGCATGTTCGATCTCATGAGCGGCGTCGGCGCCCACGAAGTCATCATAGAGACCCCCGACCACGAATGGGACATCGGTGACGGCCCGCCCGAAGTCGCCGAGCGCATGCTGCGGGCCTGCCAGACGCGACTGGCGGACCTCTATCTCGACCAGCGCTTCCGCTACTGCGTCCTCTTCCGCAACTACGGCCAACGCGCCGGCGCGTCGCTCGACCATCCGCACTCGCAGATCATCGCGGTGCCGATCGTTCCACAGCGCGTGAAAGACGAGCTCAAGAGCGCGCAAGCCTACTACGCGCGTAAGGAGCGCTGCATCTTCTGCGACATCATCAACCAGGAGATCCAGCTCGGCGACCGCGTGGTGATCGACAGCGAGCATTTCGTAGTGCTGGCGCCCTTCGCGGCGCGCTTCCCGTTCGAACTCGGCATCTACCCGAAGACGCACCAGCACGACATCCGGTTGATGACTGACGACCAGCGTCTCGCGCTCGCGGAGGCGCTCAGCGACGCGATGCGGTATCTCCGCGACGCGCTTGGCGATCCGGCCTACAACTACGTCGTCAAGACCGCACCGAATCCAATCCCCCGGCCCGGCCGCCCGGACTTCTGGGGCACGCTGGAGTTCGACTATCATTGGCATCTGCAGGTCATTCCGCGAGTGACCCGCATTGCCGGATTCGAGTGGGGCACGGGCTTCTACATCAACCCCGTATCGCCGGAAGACTCAGCGCAGTTCTTGCGGGAGCTGATCGCCGAAGACAAGAACCCCGAGTCAGAATAGGGCGTGGTCACCATGGAGAACCCAGAAATCGTCGCCACTCGGCACTGCCCGTGCGACATGTTTCGCCAGGTTCCCATGGCCTGGTTCGTGTCCGATCGCGAATCGCGGGTCATTGACGGCAACCAGCTCTTCTGGGATGAAGTCGCTTCCCGAGCCCCGGCCCCGGCCGGAACGCCCCTCGAGGAGGCGCTGCCAGAGGGCCTTCTCAGCACGCTACGACCGGCAATCGACCGTGCGATCAACATGCGCGAGTCTGTCGAGTTGCCCGGCGTAATCCTCTTCCCGCCCTCTCAGCCGAACAAGGTCGTCGACCTCGTGGTCGTGCCCGCAACCACGAGCGAGTTTGACGGCGTGATGGTCGTCAGCAGCACGGTCGGCGATACGGGCCGCCGCGTGGCCGAACTCACGATCTTGAATGACATGATTCGGGTCCTCCGACAGGAACTCGAGACCGAGCGCGTCCTCTTCACCACCCTCACGTGCGCGACCGCCGGCAGCGGCGGGCTGGGGTTCAACCGCGCGTGGGTCATGCTCGTCGATAGCACCGGCGAATGGCTCGAGGGGCGAATGGCCATCGGCCCCGCCTCCGAGGACGAGGCCCACGATATCTGGGCGGCGCTGACGGCTCAACCGCGCACCCTCGAGGAGTTCGCGGCCGCGTACGACCGCTGGGCCGCCAAAGACCACCACCCGCTTAGCTCCCGCGTCCAGAAGATGCGCTTCTCAATGACCGATGAGGCTGGGCAGCTCCCCGTCCTCGCGACGGCGGAGGGTCGGGCAATCACCGTCAAAGATGCCAGCGAGAACCCCTGGGTCGGACCCCAGCTCCGCGAAACGGTCGGCGCGGACGAATTCGTCGTCTGCCCGATGATCGTGAAGAACGAGGCCTGCGGCGTCATCATGGCTGACAACCTGTATTCCGGCGCGCCCATCACGCGGGCGCACGTGCGGATGCTCTCACTGTTTGCCCAGCACGCCGGCATCGCCATTGAGGACGCGCAACTCCACCAGCAGATGGAGGCGTACCAAGGCCAGCTCGAGGAGACGCTGCTCGACCTTAGCGACGCCCAGGATCAGTTGGTCCGATCGAAGCAGCTCGCCGTCCTCGGCGAGATGTCCGCCCGCGTCGCGCATGACCTGCGGAACCCGCTCGTCACGCTCGGCGGCTGGGCCCGTGTCGTCCAGGAAGACCCCAGCGACACGCACACGGTTGTGCATGCCGCCAACATCATCGCTGAGGAAGCCGCCAACCTCGAGGCGATTCTGTCGATGCTGCTCGAGCCGTTCGCGTCGCGGAATCTCCGGCTCGAGCCCACCGACATCAATCAGATCATGGGCGACACGCTTGCCGCTCAGGGCAACAAACTCGAGCAACGCGACATCGAGGTCATCCACGAACTCGGCCAGACCCTCCCGCTCGGCTATGGATACCAGGGCGAGTACCCGGAGGACAAGGCGGGCTCGGTCGGTTGCCTTTTTGATCCCGAGAGCCGACACAACGGCGTCATCAACTTCATGGCGACGGGCATACGCCGCGCGCAGGTCATCAACACGGTCAGCGAACGCTACGCGGAGGAAATCCAAGACCCCGTCTTCGGTTGCGGGCTAGAGGACGATCTCCAGGCTCGCGCCGCCGACCTCCACGGCGTCCTGAACGGCATCGACACCGACGCGTGGAATCCCTCGACCGACGCGCAGATCCCGGCCAACTACAGCGCCGCGGACATGTCGGGCAAGGCCAAGTGCAAGGCGGCCCTGCAGAAGCAAATGGGCCTGCCGGTCGACCCGGACGTGCCGCTGCTCGGGTGCGTCTCCCGCCTCGCCCACCAGAAAGGCCTCGACGTCCTCACCGAAGTACTGGTCGACGCGATCAGACTCCCGATGCAGTTCGCGCTCCTGGGCACGGGCGAGGGTCACCTTGAGGCTCGCTACACCCAACTCGCGGCGGCGCATCCAGAATCCATCGCCGTCTCCATCAGCTTCAGCGATCCGCTGGCTCGGCAGATCTACGCCGGCTCCGACCTCTTCGCCATGCCCTCGCGCTACGAGCCATGTGGTCTCGGGCAGATGATCTCTATGGCTTATGGGACCGTCCCGGTGGTGAGCTACACTGGCGGGCTGGCCGACACGGTATACGAGGACGGTGGCGCGCCGACGGGCTTCGTCCACCGCGCTGTCCGCATTGACGATGTGGTCGCGGCTCTCACCCGAGCCGCCGAGGCCTTCGCCGACAAGCCGGGTTGGAAAGCTATCGTTGCCAACGGCATGACCCGAGACTTCAGTTGGGCCGACTCCGCGGCGCGCTACGAGGAATTGTATCGCAAGGCAATGTCGAAGTAGCAGAACCGAGGTGACTCACGATCCGCACCGACAGAATCTTGATGGCCCTCAAACTCACGGACGACGCGCTCGCGGCCGGGCTGATCTCTGATCCAGCGGTCGAGAACATGCGTCTCTGGCTCACCGGCGACGCCTACGCCGAATTCCACGACGAGATCTGCGCCGACGCCGAGTCCGGCCAGTGGGATGACCTCCAGGAGGCGTTCTACACCCGCATCCGCTTCGAGACGGCTGGGATGCGCGGTCCGTGTGGCGCCGGGCCCAACCGCATCAACTCGCGCACCATCGCCGAAGCCGTCCAGGGCGTCTGCGATTTCGTCCGCAGCGATGCGCGGACCGGTCGGCTTCGCGCCGTCGTCTGTTACGACACGCGCATCGACAGCGCGTGGTTCGCCCAGGTGACCGCGCAGGTTCTTGTGGGCAACGACATTGAGGTGCACCTGTTCGCTGAGCCAAGACCCACACCCGAGCTATCCCACGCCATCCTTGCTCTCGAGGCGGACATCGGATTCATGTGTTCCGCCTCCCACAACCCACCAGCCGACAACGGACTGAAGGCCTACGGCGCCCACGCCGGCCAGATGCTCCCGGATGAATCAGCCGGGGTCATCGAATGCGCGGCCGCGGTCACCGAAGTCAAGACGGGCTCGCTGGATCAGGCCTATCTCGACGGTAACGCGATCACGGTCGGTCCGGAGATGGGCGAGAGCTACCACGCGGCGGTGTTGAAGCAAGCCCGCAGCTTCACCACGACGCCGCCCGAGCGCGTGTCGTCGCTGGTCTACACGACGCTTCACGGTCTGGGCAAGACATCCGTCATCCCAGTGCTGGAGGCCGCCGGTTGGTGCTCGGGAGACAACCTCCGCGTGGTTGAGTCCCAGCAGCGGCTGGATCCCAAGTTCCGCGGCGCGCCGGGCCAGATCCCCAACCCCGAGAACCGAGCCAGCCTCGACGCCGGGGTCGCCATAGCCGAAGCCCTCGGCGCGGATCTTCTGATCGCCACAGACCCCGACGCGGACCGGATGGCCATCCACGTTAACGATCCCGGGAAGCCTGTCGCCGTCCGCTTTCCCACCGGCGGGCAACTCGCAGCCCTGCTGACTTACTGGGCCCTCCACGAGTGGCACGCGAAGAAGGCGCTACCAACGCCGGCCGTCGTGGCGAGGAACGTGGTCACCTGCGATCTCGTTGACGACGTGGCCAAGTCGTTCGACGCGACCGTCGTCAACAACATCCCCGTCGGCTTTAAGTACGTGGCCAAGGTGATCAAGGATCAGGACGACAAGGCGAATTTCGTATTGGGCGTTGAGCAGAGCTACGGCGCCCTGATCGGCGCTCATTGCGCGGACAAGGACGCGGCTGTCTCGGCGCTGATTATCGCGGAGCTTTGCGACCATCTCAAGCAGTCCGGCCGCACGATCCTTGACCTTCTCGATGAGCTGTGGTGCGAGCACGGCTACTACGCCGAGCGCACGAAGCCCGTCCGCATGGAGGGCGAGGCCGGCATGCAGCGCATTCGAGACATCATGCAGCAGTTGCGCGACAGCTACCCGGAGACGCTCGCGGGGCAGGCTATCGCCGAGGTGAAGGACGTGTTGCATGACCACGTCTTCACGCCGGGCACTGGTGGCGAGACCACGCCGCTGAACTGGGGCTGGACCGATGAGAACATCCTCATCGGTGTCTTCGCCGACGACCCGAAGAGCTGGGTGGTCGTCAGGCCATCGGGCACGGAGCCATCGCTGAAGATCTACACCAACATCCGCGCTGCCGTCAGCAGTCCCTCGGACCTGCCGCAAGCCATCGCGGATGGCGACGCGCTGGCAGAAGCGGTTGAGAGCGAGATCATCGGCCTCATGGGCATCGACTAGCCGCTCCCCATCCGAACGCGAATCGCAGAGAGACACTATCAACTCACGATGGTGTCTCCCGTCAGTTTTCGGGAGGCGTGCGCCGCGGCGGCGGTGGTTCTAGTTTCAGGGGCCCACGCCGGCGTGGGCCTCACCGTCCGTGAGGGGAGGTTGTTATGGCAGCAACGAGGTTCGAGATCGAATCTGCCGGCGCGCGGGAAGTCTACCTAACCGGCGACTTCAACGGTTGGGACCCGTCAGCGCGGCGCATGCGGCGCATCCGCAAGCGGTGGGACAAGTTCGTCACGGTTGTCGAACTCCCAGCGGGGCGCCACGAGTTCAAGTTCGTCATCGACGGCGAGTGGACCTGTTGCCCCGACGCGCCGCGCGTCACGAACAATAAGGGCACGGAGAACTCCGTCGTCGAGGTCACCGAGTAGGCGCCCGACGAAGGACGCGCCCGCCTCCTCGGCCAATTGGTTATCCACGCTCGCAACGTGCCTCAGGCACTCGATCGGGGGATAACGCACCGTGACACGGACCCACGCGTTCGCCGCCGCGCTTGCACTCCTGTGTGGCTTCGCCTCCGCCGACATCACCATTGAGAGTTCGCGCGCCAAACTCATCATCAATGACGACGCGACTTGGGGATCGCTCGTTGACCTGGCGACGAATCGCCAGTGTCTGGTGGTCGATGCCAAGTTCCCCATCGCCGTGATCACCGTCGATGGCAAGCACCACGCGGCGACAGCCGCCGCGCGAGACGACGCGTCGCTCGCCCTCACCTTCGACGGCACCGACACGCAGCTCACCTACACGCTGGACATCACCGACGACTGGGTACGCTTCCGCCTCGATTCCGTCGACGGCTCCCGCCCCACATCGGTCGATCTGCTCCAAGTGCCGATTGGAATCACCAAGAACGTGGGAACGCGGCTCAACGCCGGCTGGGACGATCAGACAGTCGTCTGTCTCATGGCCGCGAGCACGCAGACCGACTGTCGCGTCCGTGGCGGCAAGCCGCGCTATCTCAACGCCGCCGCGCAGGATGCCCCCGGACCGAAGCTGGAGGGTTCGGCTGCCGCGCTGATCGTCTGCCCCACCCCCGAATTCAAGCCTATTGCTCGCAAGGCTTCCCACGCATTCGGCCTGCTCACGAACGAGGACGCTGACGGCAGGCCCGTCAAGGACACCGACCTCACGCGCGGCTCGTACTGGTTCCTGACCGTCGGCGAGGACGATGTCGATGAGGTCATCGAATACTGCAACAAGACCGGCATCAAGCAGGTCATGATGAACTCAGGGTCGTGGTGCAAGTCCGTCGGGCATTACACCTTCCACGAATCGCGCTACCCCAACGGCATCGAGGGCCTCAAGACCGTCGTCGGCAAGTTTCACGAGAATGGCGTCCTCGTCGGCATGCATACCTTCGTCTCGAAGATCTCGAAGATCGACGAGTACGTCTCTCCCCTCCCGGACCCGCGATTCTGGACAGACAGGGAGATGGCCCTCGCCGCCGACATCACCGGCGCTCAGACCGAGATTCCCACCGCGTCCGACCTCCGCGAGTGGGCCGGGTCACCCGTCGCCAAGCAGACGCGCTGGGAGGGCGGCGTCGCCAAGCATCAGGAGGTCATCATCGGCGACGAGATCGTGCAGTACGAGTCGATCGGCCCTGAGGGCGAGTGGAACACGTTCATCCACTGCAAGCGCGGCGCGTGGGGCACGACGGCCGCCGCCCATCCCGCGGGCGAGGCCGGTCGCCACTATGGCGTCGATGGCTGCATCAACGGGTACATCATCGACCAGGAAACCGACCTCATGGACGAGGTCGCTGATCGCATCGCGGGGATCTTCAACTACTGCGGCTTCGACATGGTGTACTTAGACGGCGGCGAGGATGTCGACCGGCGGCGCTTCAACCACTACGTCTCAAACTTCCAGTCGCAGGCCGTGAGCCGCTTCAGCAAGCGCCCGATCATCCATATGGGCACCATCATGACGCACCTGCTCTGGCACTCATTCGCCCGCAGCTCAACCGTCGACACCTACCTCAACACGCTAAACGGTGCGGTGATCTCGGGCGCTCCGGTCGAGGACTGGCCCACGGTCAAGGAGCACATCGACAAGTCAGTTCGCTACATGCTCTCCGTCCGCGCCGACATGATGCCCGGCGAACTCGGCTGGTTCGGCATCTGGCCGAAGGGCAAGAACACCGACGGTCTTCAGCTCGACGAGGCCGAATATCTGTTCTGCAAATCGCTCGGATATGATGTCCCTGTTTCGCTCCAGACCAGCATCGCGCAGATGGAGTCTCACCCGCTCACGCCCGAAATCCTCAACATGGTCGCGCGGTACGAATCGCTCCGCATGGCGAACGCCGTGCCGGCCGATACCGGCGCCGCGCTGCAGGAGATGGGCGCCAATTTCATCATGCTCAATCATAGCGACGAACCCACGTTCGCCCGCGTCGATGAGGTCTCGCTCGTTGGAGGCGACCACGATGTCCGCGCCTTCGTCGGGCCGCTCGACGGTGGGAGTGTCGCGACACTTTGGCACTATGCCCGTGACGCTCAGGTGTTGCTCGACCTTGATCCCGACGACGTCCAGCTCTTCACGTTCAATGGCGACCGCGCCGACTTGCAGGTCGAGGATGGCAAGCCGCTCATACTCGCCGACTCGACCCGCACGGCGTTGGTCTGCCCCGAGCTGTCCGTCGATGAACTCCGCGCGGGCCTCGAAAAGGCCACCGTCCGCCCCCGCCCCACCGAGATGATCTTCGTCCGCGCAACCGACTACACGAACATGACGGGCGAGATGGCGAAGGGCACGGATGTCGGAGTCGAGGAGCCGGATGCGCTGGGCGAAGTCGTCGTCTGTGCCGGCGCGCCGGACCGCGTCGATCCGCCCGACTGGTATGCCGAGTACACGGTCGAGATTCCTCGCGCCGGGCGCTGGGCCGTCTGGGCGCGCGTGCGCTACCCGCGCGGCGGCGATGACTCATTCGGCATCGTCTTGCCCGGCGATGAGGTGACGCTCAGCGGCGCTCAAGTCATCGGCAACTGCGGCGTCAACGAGGGCAAGTGGCATTGGACCGGGCGCGGCTACGGGACGACAGCGGAGCCGCCGGGAGAGCCGGTGATCTTCAAGCTCGAGCCCGGACCGTTCACCTTCCGCATCTACCCGCGCGAGGGGTCAGGAAGCGTCTCCGGCAACCCGCGCATAGATGCCATCTGCCTCACCGATGACGCCACTGTCGTGCCGACAGACGAGCTTGCCCGCGAACGCCTCGGCAACTGAAGGGTGCAGCCATGCGATGGGCCATCCCGTTAGCACTGGTGACAGCCGCCGTTTGCGCTGATGACGTTGCGCTCACTCCCCTCGAGGACTTCGAGGACGTCGCCCCTTGGGTGAAGGGCGATCCCAACACCGACCTCACGCAGAAAGAGGTCGCCATCGCGCCGAGTACCGGTCGCGTTCACGAGGGCAAGCAGTCGCTCGCCTTCATGGTCCGCGTCGATTGGACGCCCAAGCCCGGCGAGGAATACCCCAAGGGCTGGCCGATGGTCGGGCGTGACTTCGAGGAACCCCAGGATTGGTCCGCCTTCGACGAGGTCCGCTTCTGGCTCTTCACCGACACGAAGGCCACGATCCCCACCGACCGCGCGCTGCGCTGCGGTTTCGGCATCGGCGGCGAGGCCGTCGGCGACGACGACTGGTACACGATCCCCGGCATCAAGCCTCACAAGTGGCAGTCCATCTCCGTGCCGCTCGACCCACGCCGCGACTGGAGCCAGGTCACCAACATCCGGTTCTACGTGGCCGAGCAGTGGTATCAGGACGGCGATCGGATCGATTTCTACATCGATGACATGCAACTCGGCGCGCACCTCACGCCGCGCATCCACGAGTTGACCGCGACCTCGCGGATCTACCCTCGCGGAGAGATGCTCAGCATCCGTGGGTGGATCTCGGGCCCGTTCGAGGACACGTTACTCTACGTCTACCCACATGTGCCGGGCGTTCTCGCCACGGAACACGCGGTCCCGATGTCGTCCCGAGAGATCTCCATGGACCTACTGGGAGACCGGGCGCTGGGCACCGAGGAGATCGAGGTCGCCGTGATGGGCGAAGGCCCTGGAGCATTCGACACGCGGACCGTCTTCGCGCGTAGTCTTGCGGCCGGTAAACGTAGCTACCTCTCGCTCATCAGCTTCTACAATCCGACGCTGTTTGATGCCACGGCCGAGGGCCTCGCGGTCCTCAACGATTCCGCCTACGAGGCTGTGGCGATCCGCTTCTGGGGCGGATACGATACCGACCCCGTCCCCGCGTACGATAAACTGAAGCCTGATCTCGAGCGCGTCCGCGAGTCTGTCGATATCGACATCTGGCCGTGGGTCTTCTCTAACCGCATCGTCGGGCGCGCCGAGGATGCGACGGGACACAGCACGATCGCCGAAGACTGGGCGCCGGAGTATTTCGAGCGCATCCGCACGCTCGACATCGACGACGAGGCAGGGGCGCTGTCCGACTTGCTGACCCAGTGGCGCCACGCCGTCCGCGCGGCGAGGGAGTGGGGATCGCCAGGCATCGTTCTCGATCTTGAGACCTACAACAACTACAAGGCATACCAGATCGCCTACGTCGCAGAGCGCCGCGGCGAGAGCGCCAGACGCGTCATCGCGAAGTGCGAATCGATCGGCGCCGACCTCGCGCGCATCTGCGAGGAGGAGTACCCCGAGTGCATCGTCTGGAGCCTGTTCAGCCACCTGGAGCGTGGCGTTCATCTGCCCGGGGTTAAGACCAGTGTCTACTCGACGGCGGGCCACATCACGCTCGGGTTCCTGAAGTACGCCGACAAGCACGGCGTGCCGTGCAAGTACCTCTGCGGCGGCGAGGTGACGCCCGGCTACTACAACCCAAACGTGGAGCAACTCAAGAAGCGGATCGCCGACCGCGACGCGACGATGGCTGAACTCCTCGGGCGCTTCCCGGACCACTTCCGGCTCGCCGGTACCATCTCGCCCTACCACGACCACGCGATCCTGACGTGGTGGATCAAAGACCAAGCTGGCGACGATCCCCAGCTTAAGACCATTGAGGACTTCCAGCCCATGTTCCGGACGCTGTTCGACGCCTACGACTGGGTTTGGATCTACGCGTCCAGCGCCGCCGACACTCAGCCGTACAATCCGACCAATAGCGCGCGCTACAGCGCAGTGCTCAACGCGGCGCTCGACGAATCCGCCGGCGAGACCAACTAGCGGAGGCACGCGATGACATCCACTCGCATCTGTTCCGGTATCGTCTTCCTGTCCATGACCGCCTGCGCTTCCCCGCAAACGCTCACCATCGCGAAGAAGGGCAAGAGCCCCTATCGCATCGTCATTGCGGCAGACGCCTCCGACACGCTCCGGCTCGCCGCATCTGAACTCCAATACCACCTCCGCGAGATCACCGGCACCGCGCTCGAAGTGGGCGACGACAGCCGGAAAGCCTCGGCGAAGGAGATCGTCCTCGGCAAGAACGCCCACTGCACCATCGATCTCGGCGGGGTCGGCGACCAGGGCTACTCGATCCGTACCGTCGGCAAGAGCCTCATCATCGCCGGCGCGACGGACGAGGGTACGCTCAACGGTGTCTACGGCTTCCTCGAGGATCATCTCGGGTGCCGATGGGTCGCGCCGGGCGTTTCTGTGATCCCCAAACGGGACCCGCTGACCATCGACGTCATCGACGACACGCAGTCGCCCGCCCTCGCCTTCCGCGAGGTCTACCAGGCCGAGGCGATGGACCCGGATTACGCGCGCCGCAACCGGCTCAACGGCAACGCGAGCATCGTCGAGGGCAACAAGATGGTGAGCGAGCGGCATCGCGATTGGGACATGTGGTGCCACAGCTTCTTCACCGTCGTCCCGCCCGATAAGTACCTCGAGTCAAACCCGGAGTACTTCTCCCTCGTCGACGGCAAGCGCCAGGCGAAACAGCTCTGCCTGACCAACTCCGAGGTCTTCGAGGTGACCGTCGCCTCGCTCATGGAGCGAATGGCCGCCAACCCCGATGCGCATTACTTCTCCGTCAGCCAGATGGACTGGGGCGGCGCGTGTGAGTGTGAGAACTGCCGCGCGGTCGACGAGCGCGAGGGCACGCCGATGGGCTCGGTCCTCGAGTTCACCAACATGCTCGCCGCGCGCTTCCCGGACAAGACCATCTCAGCGCTCTCATACCAATACACCCGCCGCCCGCCTAAGACCCTCAAGCCCGCCGACAACGTGCTCATCATGCTCTGCAGCATCGAGTGCAACCGCAGCCGGCCGCTCGGCGACGATCCCGAGAGCGCGGCCTTCCGCGATGATGTCATCAACTGGTCGGAGCTCTCGGACAACATCTTCATCTGGGATTACGTCGTCCAGTTCTCGAACCTCGTCAGCCCCTTCCCAAACCTGCGCGTCCTGCAGCCCAACGTGCAGTTCTTCGTCGAGCACGGCGCGAAGGGCATGTTCGCCCAAGGCAGCCGCGAGGTGGGCGACGAGTTCGCCGAGCTTCGCAGTTACATGCTCGCGAAGCTGCTCTGGAACCCAGACTGCGACATCGACCGCGTGATGGATGACTTCTTCGCGGGGTACTTCGGCCTGGCCGCCCAGCCCATCCGCGAGTACGTCGACCTCATGCACACGAGCCTCGCCAGGTCGGCGGCGCCGCTTTCCATCTACGGCGGCCCGGGAGCGGCCAAGGACAGCTACCTCACCGAGGATCTCGTCGCTGAGTACAATGCCCTCTTCGATGAAGCCGGAGCTTACGCCGTCGATGACGACGACACCCTCGCCCGCGTCGAGCGCGCCCGGATGCCGCTCATGTTCGCCCAACTTGAACTCCGCTATGGCAGCGTTGATGAGCGCCGCGTGCTCCTCGACCGCTTCATCGACCTCTGCGGGAGGAACCAGGTACGCCGCCTCAACGAGTGGGGTCGCCCGCCCGCCGAGTACCGTGACCAAATGACCCAGTCGCTAGACAAGGAGCAAGCCCGATGACCCGGACCCTCGCCATCGCCATTCTCGTCTCGCTTCTCGCCGGCGCCGCCTGTGCCGATCTTGTCTTTGACGCGCCGTGTGCTGAGGGAGAGGGCGATGTGCTCGGGGACATCGCGGAGGAACGGATTGGGTCTTTGACCGACGTCGCATGGGTCAAGGACGGCGCCGGCACGGCGCTGGAATTCAACGGATCGACGAGCGCGCTCACGTTCCCGGGCGACGATGGCCTCAACCCAACCGAGGCCCTCACCGTTACGGCTTGGGTCAAGTTCTATGCCCAAGAGCCCAGGCTCCAGCGCATCGTCCAGCGAGCCAGCGGGACGTGGGGCATGTATCTTTCAGGCAGCAACCTCACCTTCTATACGAAGACGGGCGATGCAGACGAGAACTGGCGAAGCGTCTCCGGCAAGGCGGCCATCGGCGAGTGGGCGCACGTCGCCGCGACCTACGATGGCGAGAAGATGCGGGTCTATGTCAATGGCACCCCCGTCGGTGAGGCCGACCAGACCGGCCTGCTCAACAGCGCCGGCGCAGCCCCGCTGAGAATCGGGCATGACTCCGGGGCGCAGACCCTCAATGGCGCGCTTTCTGGCGTGCGGATCCACTCAGACACCCTTGACGCCGCCACGATCGCTCAGGAGTATCAAGCCTCGGCCGCGGACTACATCCCGCGCTCGCCCTTCCCCAACTCACCGATCATCTTCCTCACTTTCGACGAGGGCGAAGGCGACGTGGCCGCCGATTCCAGCGTCTCTCGCAATGACGCCCGCATGCACGGCGGCTGGGAGCCGGGCAAGTTCGGCTCGGCGATGCGCCCGGGTCCCGTGGGCGGCGCGTCCGCCTCCGCGAGCGATTCCTTCAACTTCCAGGAGAAAGTCACTGTCGAGGCCTGGGTCCGCCAGGATCAGGCCACTAAGGCCATGCAGCGCATCGCGTTCCGGTCCAGCGCCTACGGTCTCTACACGACCGGCGAGGCGTCGACCGCTACGTGGTACGTCATGGCCGGCGGCGAGTGGAGCAGCGTCCGCGCGCCCCTGCCCCAGGGCCAATGGACTCGAGTAACGGGGACGTACGATGGAGCGAACTTGCGCCTCTACTTCGATGGTGAAGAGGCCGCCTCCGCGCCGAAGATAGGTCTGCTTGACCCCAACCGATCGCCGCTCATAATCGGCCATGGCGGAGCGCCCGCCGACACTCCGTTCCAGGGCCTGATCGACGACGTCTACGTCATCGGAGAGGCCGTCACCGAGTTCCCGGAGCGACGCTCCGCCGAGGTCGCCAACCCCGATAGCGCTCCGTTCGAGGTCGTCCCCTATGTCGCCGACGAGTTGGGTGGAGTGCCGGCAATCCAGGTCGGCAAGATGCCCGCGCCCACTCTCGACGCCACTGTCGATCGCGACGAGTGGTCCGCCGCCGCGCGTGTTGAACTCCGCGACGCGGCCAGCGGCCAGGCGCCTACGGACCCGACCACCGTCCGCGTCGGATACGATAACGCCGCGCTGCACATCGCCTACATCTGCGCCGAATCAGACGTGGAGGGCCTGCAGTTCGTCAGCGAGACGACCGAGCGGGACGGCCCGGTCTGGAAGGACGATTGCGCGGAGATCCTCATCCAGCCGGACGCTCCCGACGGCGAGTACTTCCACTTCGTTGTGAATCCGGGCGGCGCGATCTACGATGCCAAAGGCAACGACGCCGACTACAACTCCGCCGCAGCCGCCGCGGCGAGCATCGACGAACAGGCCGACGAGTGGACGCTCGAAATGTCGATTCCCTGGGCCGACCTCGGCGCCGACGGCCCCCCAACCGATGCCCGGTGGGCCATCAACTTCTGCCGCGAGCAGTACCCGCAGAAGAGCCTGTATGCATGGTCCCCGACTCGTTCGTTCCACCAGACCGACCGCTTCGGCCGCGTGGCGTGGGCGGATGTCTCTCGCAGCGCACAAGCCGGCAAGGTCACCGTCTACGGGCGCGTGATGCGCGACGAGGGCGAGCGCGTCGCGGCGAGCGTCACGGTCCGTATCGGCGACCGCATCGGCATGACGCGCGGCGACGGCGTGTTCAAGATCGCCGGCGTCCCCGAGGGCGACGTTGAGGTCCGAGTCGAGCCCTCGCCGATCCACCATCCCGTCGCGCTCAATCTCGTGGCCACCGCGCCCCAGACAATCCTGATCCCGCCGCCGCTGGAGAAGGTCGACCTCCAGGCTCACAAGCTCTACGTGCCGACAGGGCCAGCCTTGCGGGTACTGCCTGTGCCGATCTTTGAGGAGCCGACCACGAGGGGCGTCCTGCTAGATCAGAACGGCGAACTCGCGCTCTCCCTCACCGCCACGCGCGGCGAGTACGAGCCCGTCACCCTCGCCGTATACGCTGCGGCCGACGTCGCGGACCTCTCCGCGTCGGTGAGCGATCTCAAATCCGGCGATGCGACCATCGCGGCAGATGCTATCGACCTGCGGCGCGCCGCCCGGACCGTCCAGCGCAAGTGGTACACGTCGCCGATCAACGATTCCGTCGTCCGCACGCGCTATCTCTTCCCGGACGAGCCCGACGACATCGCCGCCGGCCAGTTCCGCCAGTACTGGCTCACTCTCCACGTGCCGGGCGATGCTGCGGCTGGCGACTACGCGGGCACTGTCACCGTGGCGGGTGGCGGGGAATCCATCGACGTGCCACTCAGCGCCCACATCATCGGCGCGACGCTGCGCAGCAGTCCTGACAAGCGCTACGGCGCCTACTACTACGGCCGGAGTTCCGGCGACCTTGTCGACATCCACAGCACGGAACTCCCGGACATGCGCGAGCACGGCTGCGACTTCGCGCTCTGGCGCGCGCGCATCGGCTACGACCTCACGGATGACGTCGTCACGGTCAACTACGATGGCGTGCGCGAGACGATCACGATTCTAAAGGAGCATGGTTTCAAGCCACCGTGGCTGATCTGGAGCGGGCTCGAGCGACTGGAGGGCTGGTTCAAGGACGATCCCGACCGCATGCAGGCCGAGGCCGACACGGCCATCGGCGGTCTCCTGGCGCTCGCCGAGCAGGAGGGTTGGGGGGAGATCCAGCTCACGCACCTGGATGAGGTCTTCAACGAAGGGCGCTTGCCGAGGTACATCGCGCTCACGCAACTCATCCGCAACGCCTCCGACGCGACGGTCTACATGACGATTCGTGCCGACGCGCCAGAGATGATGGCCCAGGCCGATCCCTACATCGACGTCCGCTCCTACAACGGGCACAGCATGGATGAGTGGATCAGTTCGGGACACTCCTTCGAGGAACTCGCGCAAGAACTCGAGGCTGCGGGAGACGACGCCTGGATCTACTACAACCCGCGCAGCGTCGACGTCACGCCGGAGTGGACCCGCACAACCAACGGGCTCTACATGTGGCTGACGCCTTTCAAGCTCCACACGCCGTGGATCTACAACTCATACGGCGGCGACCCGTTCGACGCCGAGGACGGTCACGACTTCGGCTACGCGTTCCCGGATGAGACCGGCACGCCTGTGCCGACGGTTCTTTGGGAGGCCTTCCGCGAGGGCGTCGACGACATGCGCTACATCTACACCATCGAGCAGCTCATCGCGGAGAAGGACGATGCGCCCGAAGCCCTGGCGGCGCGCGCCTACCTGGACTCTCTCGCCGAGCGCATGAGGGGCGTGCCGATCAGGAAGGAAGCCAGCGCCGTCGTCAAGGCGTGGGCCAAGCACCTCCAGCCTGAGGACTGGGTCGCCATCCGCGCCGACCTCGCCAAGCACGTCGAGGCTCTGTCACGCTAGGGGATCGATCACTCCAACTCCAGCCACTGCACGCAAACGCTATAGCTATGGTCGAACTGCTGGCCCTCGAAGATCGCGACGCCAAACGGGTGCCGCCCATCGCCGCTTGCGAAGCTGACGTCATTCGGGTCGCCCGTGCTGAGCTTCCTCCGGATCTCCAGCGTCCACTCGCCGTCGGCCCAGGCGCCCTTGCCGCTGATGTCGGCCCGCTTACCTTCCAACGGAGCCAGCAATAGCGCGGGCACGCGGTCACCCGGCGAGTACCTGCCGTAGTCCCCGATCGGCGCGGCGTCGGTCGCCTTCAGCAACAGTCCAGCTCTGTCCGCCTCGGCGAAGTCGTGGGAGGGCTTGCTCTGGTCGTCGGTCGCGTTGTCCTTGTAGCCGCCCCCGGCCGCCTTCGTCTCGTCGCCAAACCGCCCGCCCTTCTCATGCTCATCGGTCGGGCGATCGCCCGTCAGGTGTCCGTCATCCACTTGTCCGAAGGGGTCCGTCCGCGTCGCCTTCCAGTGCCACTCGTCGAGCAGCTCGCCCTCCAGCAGCGCGTAGTGGGAGCCGGCGTTCAGCATGCCCGGCCATCCCGTCTCCTCGTGGAGGCCGCCGCTCTGCCCTCCGCCCGAGTGACACAACGCCGAACACCCGACCGCGTTGAACTCAGCGCATTCGGTGATCGGCCAGTAGAACGCAGCCTTGTCCTCGTAGCAGTCCTTTGCGTCGAGCTTCTGCCAGGTAGCACCGTCAAACTCCCACGGCGTCCGATCGAGCGATTCCGTGCGGTCCGGCCACCGCAGGAGCACGCAGATCTCGTTCCCGTCATGCAGCGCGCTGATGTCGACATGCGGGACGCGACTGATGCTCCCGCGCAGGGGAATGCGCTTCCCCTCGACCGCATCCCACGCCGCGTCGCGAGTGCCGTCGACCTGGGGTAGCGCGTCCACGCGGGGGGCGCGAATCGTGTAATCGCCCGCGTCGTTCCACGCCAACCCGAGGCCCACAACGAGGGCCGACACCACACCGACGATCAGCACGTTCCGCGCGCGGGGGGTCATCTGCGGACCTTCGGGCGCGGCGAGAGGTACATGATGACGCCCGAGATCGCCAGCACCACGAGGGCGACTCCGACGACATCACAGTAGAGCCACGCATACGGCCCGATGAACAGACCCGCGTGGAGTTGCACCATCAGCGGCTGAAGCCCCAGCACGTCCGCGTGCGCCAGGACGATTCCGCTCACACCCATCAGCAGGAGGAATCCGCATGCCAGCACGGCCGCCCATCGGTGGACAATCCGCACCGTGCCCAGGCTCGCCCTGCCACTCGGCTTCGGCCTGGTCTGGGCTTGCTCGAGCCCCTGGCTGCTCAGCCGCTCCTCGAGATCGACGATCCTCGCCCGCAGCCTCGCAACCTCCCGTCCGTTCTCATCACTCATCTTGGGTCAATCCTATCGACGCAACAAGTCTCGCCGCGCCGCCGCCACGACCTCATCGATCGCCTTGGCGGTGTCGTCGTCAAGCGGCTCCGGCTCGTGACTATCCAACAACTCCCGCTTCCGCTCCGCGCATCGCTCCTCGGTGCTCTTCGCGCCCGCCGAGCGCCACGCGTCGTAAAACTCGCGGTCCAGTAACTTAGGGAACCACAGCTCCTTGCGGAAGTTCAGCGCGGTGTGCTCGCGGCTGATGTAACTGCCGCCGGGCCCGACCTCCGTGACCTCATCAAAGCCTAACGCCGCGTCGCTGAAGCTGACCTCACGCATCACGCTCTCCACGAACGAGATCACCTCATCGTGGAACACGAGCATGTCGAGCGATGACGCCTGATCGACTCCGCATATCCCCATGTGCCCGAAGATATCCGCCCCCGCCGCCGCGCCAAGCATCAGCGTCAGCGCGCTCTCGATTCCCGCCTGCCCATCGACGCGTTTGGAGTCGGTGAGCCCCACGTTGATATATACCGGCAGCCCGTAGTGCTTGCCCATCTGCGTCATGCCGACACCGAAAATCGCCTGCTCGGGTCCGCAGAATATGAGCTGGGTCGTGCCCATGTCGAACGCGTGGGGGATGCCGCCATAGCATACCGGCGTGCCCTCCTGGATCAGCTCCACCACGCAGATGCCCGCGAGGATCTCCGCGTTTTCCTGAGCCATTGTGGCTGCAACGGTCGACGGAGCTGAAAGCCCCATCTGCGCCATCGGACCAATCGGAACAGCAAGGCCCAGTCGCGCGGCCTCAAAGAGGCAGTCCACGCCATCCGTCGGGAAGCGCAGCGGGCTGATCGGCTCGAGAAACGGGTAGCAGACGGCGTGCTTGCGAGCCTCTTCCTCACTCCCGCGCAACGCGATCATCATGTCGACCAGGTACTTCGCGGATGCGCGGTCGTGGAACCAGAAGGTGATCGGTTTCGTGGTGTTGCGAAGCTGCTCCGCCATGATCTCAACGCAGGCGATCGGTTTCGGCACGTCGTCCGCGTCGCTCATTGCGCCCACGATGTTGAAGCTGTCTAGCGCATCGCCAAGCCGCGACGCCGTCCCCACATCCGCCAGCCGTGCCGGCCGTCGCCGGCCACCCAACTCCTCAACCCAATGCGCCTCGCCGGCGATGGAGTTGTAGTTCCGCTTGCCGACGCCAAACTCAGCGGTCCGCGACGTGTCCCGCCCGTAGATCGTGAACTGCTTCTTGCACGATGCCAGACACCGCGCCACCAACTCCGCCGGGATCCTCACGCGTTGCGAATCGTGATCAACGCTCGCACCGGCATCGTTGAACCTGCCGAGCAACTCCTCATGCGGAAGCTGCACGCCGACCTCGCCGAGGATCCTCAGCGATGTCTCGTGGACCTTCAGTATCTGATCGTCACTCAATACTCGACTGAACATGCGGTCGGTCCCCTCGCGTTTCACGCAAACTGCGGCAAGTCCTCGGCGTGCGCCCTCAGCAGATCGTCCGCCAGCGCCTCGGCTGCCTTCAGATTCGGCACGGAGCGATCGTAGAGCAGCGCCTGGACGAACACGTTCCGATCCCCAGTGATCGCCGCGTCGACGGTTATCTCCACGCCGTAGAGCGCCTCGGTGATCCATGCCATCAGCGCAGCCGGCATCTCCGGCAGTCCCATCGGCAGGCACCCAGCCTTCGTTGCCGCCACGGGGATTTCGAGCATGAAGTCAGCCGGCACTCCCGCGAGAACCGTGTTGGGAACGTTCATCGGGAAGACCTCATGGCGGTCGCCCATGATGGATCCGATGATCGGCAGCAGGGCCTCATGCTCGCCGAGCGTCCGCTCGAACAACCCCTCCTCCAGCTCCTCCTCGCCGCGGGCCTGGCGCTTCCGCCGCTCCCACGACGCATCCCCGCCGTCCATCACGCTCAGGATCTCGCCGACGACATCGCTGGTGTACTCCTCGCCACCAAAGAACCGCTCCGGGAAGAACTCCGAGACGTGCCGATCGAGCACTGCCGGAAACGCGCCGTAGGCCTTATACAGCTCCCACGAAAACGGGTTGTCGCTCGGACTCAGCCCGTCCAGGATCCCGGCGACCTTCGGCCAGAGATCCTCGCCGCGACGCGTGAAGTGCGTGATCCACGTCAGATGGTTCATCCCGAAGTAGACCGACGAGACATCGCAGTAGTCGACCCTCACCTTGTCGCACAGATACCGGAGCGTCCCTTGCACCCCGTGGCAGAGGCCCGTCACGGTCGCGGGCGTGGCCTTGTTCACCGCGCGACAGATCGCCGCCATGGGGTTCGCGTAGTTGAAGAAATGCGCGTCCGGGCAGAGCTTCGCGACGTCGCGCGCGATATCGAGCATCGCAGGAATCTGTCTCAACGCTCGCGAGATCCCGCCAGGCCCCACCGTATCCGCCACCGGCTGGTGGATGCCATGCTCGAGCGGAATCTGCACGTCCTTGCGCCAGCCGTCGCGCCCACCAACCGCGATCGTGGTGACCACGAACGTCGATCCGAGAAGCACGTCGCAACGGTCAATCGATGCCTCGACCGAGTGGCCCAGACCCTTCGTCTCGACCATGCGCCGCACGAGGCCGTGGGCGACCTCCAGCGCGTCCGGGTCGATGTCGACGAGGCCGATCGTCCAGTCAGCCTCAATGCCCGAGGACAACAGGTCCGCCACGAGCCCGGCGGTGAAACTGGCGCTCCCCGCTCCGATGATGGTCAACTTGGCCTTCTGCAATGGCATCCCCTCAAATCCCTAGTTCTGTCTTCACGTCTGCAAATGCATCCATCGCCAACGTCAGTTCTTCCGGCGCGTGTGCCGCCGACAGTTGAACGCGGATCCGCGCCTTGCCCTTCGGCACCACCGGGTAGCTGAACGCGATGACATACACGCCTCGGGCGAGCATCATCTCCGCCATTCTTGCGGCGAGCGCTGCGTCGCCTAGCATGATCGGCACGATGGGGTGGTCGCCCGGCGCGATGTCGAAGCCGCGCGCCGTCATTCCCTGGCGGAAGAGCTTCGTGTTCGCATGAAGCGTCTCGCGCAGGCCGCCCGATCCGGCCAGCATGCCGAGGACCTTCAGGCTCGTACCCACGATGGTTGGCGCGACGGAGTTGCTGAACAGATACGGTCGCGAGCGCTGGCGGAGGATGTCGATCACTTCCTGCCGCCCGCTCGTGTAGCCGCCGCTCGCGCCGCCGAGGGCCTTGCCAAGCGTCCCGGTGATGATGTCCACCCGGCCCATCACGCCGCAATACTCGTGCGTGCCTCGGCCATTCTCTCCCATGAACCCGACCGCGTGGGAATCGTCGATCATCACTGCGGCGTCGTGCTTGTCGGCCAAGTCGCAGATGGCCCCCAGGTCCGGGATGGTCCCGTCCATCGAGAACACGCCGTCGGTCGCGATCAGGCGGTGCCGCGCGCCCCTGGCCTCCTGGAGGTTCTCCTCAAGCGAGGCCATATCGTTGTTCTTGTAGCGGAATCGCTGCGCTTTGCAGAGCCTCACCCCGTCGATGATGCTCGCGTGGTTCAGCTCATCAGACAGGATCGCGTCCTCCGCCGACAGCAGCGTCTCAAACAGGCCCGTGTTGGCGTCGAAGCACGAGGAATAGAGGAGCGTATCCTCCGTGCCCAGGAACTCGCTGATCTTACGTTCCAGCTCCTTGTGCGCCACTTGCGTCCCGCAGATGAAGCGCACGCTCGCCATCCCATAGCCCCACTGGTCCAGCGCCTCGTGCGCCGCCGCGATGATGTCCGGGTGGCTCGCCAGCCCGAGGTAGTTGTTCGCGCACATGTTCAGCAGCGGCTCGCCGTCTTGCAGTTCAACCACCGCCCGCTGCGGCCCGGCAATCACGCGCTCGCCCTTGAACAGCCCGCCCTCTCTGATCTCGTCGAGTTGCCCCGCGAGGAATTCCTTCATCGGACCAAGCATCGCGCTGCCCCTTAAGCGTCAGTCTTCCGACTCATCATCCCACGTCAAAATGACCTTGCCCGAGTTCCCGCTGCGCATGACATCGAAGCCCTTCTCATACTCCTCGCAGCCAAACCGATGGGTGATCACGGGCGTGATGTCGAGCCCGCTTTGCAGCATGACGGTCATCTGGTACCACGTCTCATACATCTCGCGCCCGTAGATGCCCTTGATCGTCAGCCCGTTGAAGATCACCGTCCGCCAGTTCATCGGCGTCGGCTCCGATGGCAGCCCGAGCATCGCGATCTTGCCGCCGTGGCACATGTTGTCAAGCATGTCCTTGAAGGCCGCGGGGCTGCCCGACATCTCAAGCCCCACATCGAAGCCCTCTTTCATGCCCAGTTCTTCTTGCGCATCGGCGATGCTCTCGGTGCGAACATCGAGCGCCATCGTCGGGCCCATCATCTTGGCGAGTTCCAGCCGGTACGGGTTGACATCCGTAATCACGACATGCCGCTCGCCCGCGTGCCTCACCACGCCAATCGACATGATCCCAATCGGCCCCGCTCCGGTAATCAGCACGTCCTCGCCCAGCGCCTCGAACGAGAGCGCCGAGTGAACCGCGTTGCCGAACGGGTCGAAGATCGCCTGGACATCCCGGTCGATCAGTTCGTCGTGCAGCCACACGTTCGTCTGCGGCAGCACGAGATACTCGGCATACGCCCCGTCTCGGTCGACGCCGATGCCTCGTGTCTGCCGGCACAGATGCCGACGACCCGCCAGGCAGTTCCGGCAGTGCCCGCAGACCACATGCCCTTCGCCGCTGACGATGTTGCCGGGCTTGAAGTCCTTCACGTGGCTGCCGACCGCGATGATCTTCCCAACGAACTCGTGCCCAACCACGAGGCCTTTGGTGATCGCGCCCTGCGCCCACGCGTCCCAGTCGTAGATGTGCACGTCCGTGCCGCAGATCCCCGTCCGCAGCACCTTTATCAGCACCTCGTTGTGCTCGAACCGCGGTATTGGCACGTCCTCGAGCCACAGGCCCGGCTCGGTCTTGCTCTTCACCAACGCCTTCATCGTCGCCATGTCGTTTCTCCGTCGTCTGTCGTCTTGGACCGCGAGCTTCCAGCTCCTAGCGCCGTCATACCCGTCAACGCTTCTTCTCCACCGGGAACTCCTCGGAGTCCACCCTCGCCGTCTTCAGATAGTCCTCAATCGTCGCCACCACATCCGGTTGCTCCCCGGCGACGTCATTCGTTTCGCCGATGTCTTCCGACAGATCATACAGCTCGATCGGTTCGTCGAAGCCCTTCCTCACGGCCTTCCAGTCGCCCATCCGCACGGCCTGGTTGAAGCCGCGCTCGTGGAACTCCCAGTACATGAACTCGTGGCTCTGTTGCTCCCGGCCGAACACCGCCGGCAACATGGAGATCCCGTCGATGTCGCTCGGCGGCTTCGCGCCGGCGAACTGACACGCGGTCGGAAGGAAGTCCCAGAACGCCCACGGCTGATCGCTCTCGCCGGGCCGGATCATCCCCGGCCAACGCGCGATCATGGGCACGCGGATCCCGCCCTCATAAAGATCCCGCTTGTAGCCCTTCAGCGGCCCGCTACTGTTGAAGAACTCCGGGTCAGCGCCGCCCTCCTTGTGGGGTCCATTGTCGCTGGTGAAGAAGAGCAGCGTGTCCTTCTCGAGATCAAGCTCCGCCAGCAGCGAGAGCAGGCTGCCGATGTCTCGATCCATCCGCGTGATCATCGCCGCGTGGCCCTTCTGCGGCTGTTTCCACTTCTCATCGGCGTAGGACCCGTAATCGGGCACTTCCATTCCGTCGCCCGAGTCACGGCCAAGCTCGTTGTTCGCGTGTGGGATCGTGTAAGGAAGATACAGGAAGAACGGGTCATCCTTGTGGTCATCAACGAAGTGCAGAGCCTCCTGGGTGAAGATGTCATGCGTGTACTCGCTCTTGGCGCCTTCGAGGTTGCCCTCGAGCGTCACTTTCTCTTCATTCCGCCACAGGAACTCGGGGTAGTAGTTGTGGGCATTCTTCTGGTTCAGGTACCCGAACCAGTAGTCGAATCCCTGCCGATTCGGGATGCCCGTCGTATCGGGCTCGCCCAGGCCCCATTTTCCGATCGTCCCCGTGGTGTAGCCCTGGCCCCGCAGCAACTCCGCAACCGTCACGTCTTCGGGCCGTAGCGGCACGCGCGCGTTCCCGCGAACGTGGCAGTGGCCCGTATGCTTGCCCGTCATTAGCACGCATCGTGACGGCGCGCAGACGGTGCTGCCCGCGTAACAGTCCGTGAAGCGCACGCCCTCGGCCGCCAACCGGTCGATGTGTGGTGTCTGGATCACCTGCTGCCCATAGCAGCCCAGGTCGCCATAGCCCAGGTCATCGGTCATGATGAAGATGATGTTCGGCTTGCGCCGCGCGGTATCGCGCCGCTGTCCGCCTGATGTGCCTGATCCTGCCATCATCGCCGCTCCTCCAAGTGCCGCGGAACCCATGCTCCGCAGCGCATCTCGTCGGTTCATCCGCGTCGCCATGGTGTCCCCTTCCGCGTTAGGCGTGGCAACGGTCCGCTTGGCCCGTTGCATCCTGCCGTTCGGTCATTATTGGCTCTCTCATCCAAAGCACCTCCGTCCGGCATTGCCCCGAAGGTATCGACGCCGGCCGCCGCGAATCGCACTTGAGGACCAGCCGACCCAAGGAGATTCACGCCATGCCCACTTCCAAGCTCACCCGCCGCACGTTCCTGAGGCAATCAGCCCTCGGAGCCGCCGCGATGACCGCCGGCGTCGCTGCCGCGGACACATCCGATTTCAGCTTTCTCGTCATTAACGACACCCACTGGCTCGACGAGAACTGCTCCGACTACCTCACCGGCGCGTTCTCGTACCTGCGCGCCGCGCATGACTACCGGTTCGTCCTCGTCGTCGGCGACCTTGCCACCGGTGGCGCGGTCAAGGAACTGCGTGGCATGGCTGACGCCTTGGTCCAACTCGGCGCTCCCGCGTACCCGGTCATGGGCAACCACGACTATGCCGCGGAGAAGGCCACGTGGGTCGAGGTCTTCGGGCCGAGGCGCCTCAACTACCGTTTCGACTATCACGGGTGGACATTCCTGGGGCTCGATTCAACCGAAGAGGCCAAGTACCAGGAGATGTCCGTCCAGCCCGAGACCATCGACTGGCTCCGCACGGCGCTGACTCGGATCCCCGCTTCGCGCCCCACCGTCGCCTTCACCCACTTCCCTCTCGGCAACGACGTCGCGATGCGCCCAGACAACGCCGATGATGTCCTGAAGCTCTTTGAGGGGCACAACCTGAAGCACGTGTTCAACGGGCACTTCCACGGCCTCACCGAGCGCCAGATCGGCGACGCAACCGCGACGACCTGCGCGTGCTTGGCGAACAGCCGCGGCAACCACGACGGCACGGCTGCGAAAGGCTGCCTCCTGGCGACCGTCAGCAGCGGCGAGCTATCCTACAAGTTCGTGGAGTACAAACAGGGCGTCTAGCTGGGGAGCCGTCGGTTGGGCCGAATTCGGCCCGAGTCGTCTACTGCTTCCGGAGCCGCTCGAACGGGGTCTGCAACTCTTCGTCGATGACCTCAATCTCTGCCGTCTGGCGCTGCTCGGCTGCCCACGTCGGTCTCAACTGGCCCTCCTTGGCCCGGAGGACCTGACTCCGCACTTGATCGCGCACGTCTTCCAGCGGACGGTGCCCCGCCGGCTTCTTGCCCTCTACTAGCACGATGGCAAACCCATCCGCGTATTCGATGATGCTCGTGTACTCGCCGACGTTACGCTGGAAAGCCTGCTCGGTAATCTCTGGCGCGTAGTCATCGCGCTCTAACCACCCCATGTCGCCGCCGTCGTCCTTCGTGCCCGGATCGATGCTGAGCGCGCTGGCGAGGCCGGCGAAGTCCGCGTCCGGTTCGGCCAGCACCTCGAGAATCGCCCCGGCATTCTCGCGACTCTCCAGGAGCATGAACCGGCCCTTGATCATCTCATCGTGGGCGAACTGGTCCTTGATCTCCTCATAGTGGGCGGCGATCTCGGCGTCGGTCACCTCGACATGCAGAGCGATGAGCTGCTCGGTAAGCGCCTCGACCGTATAGTCTTCCTGAAGCATCTCAAGCGTCTTGCATTCCCTAGCGAGCTTCTCAGCGAGTTCATCCGGGCCACCCGCGCGGAGTTCCGCCTGCTTCAGTTTGAACTCAACCCGCGCTTCATCAACCTCAATCCCCGCCGTCTTCGCCGCGTCGGTGGTGATGATGCGGTCCACCATGTTCCGGAGCGCCTCCGCGCCATGTTCATGCTTCAGCCGCTCCTCAAACTCGCCGCGCGTGATCTTCGTCCCGTCTACGGTCACGACCGCGTCGCCGCCGCCATCACCGCACCCGCACAGCAGGCACAGGACTAGCAGCGCCAACACGCAAGAGATGATAACGCGCAAATGCACCAAGCTCATGGGTTCACGACCGCGACGACGGGCGGTTGCCTTTTGGGGTCTCTGTGCGTGGGATCTCAACATACTGGACGTCACCGTCGTAAAGTGTGATCTTCTGTCCGCGTCGCACTTCGATGCACTGAAGCAGCTCTCGGAGTATCTCGTTCTGTCGGACGCCATCGGTGAGGTCGTCGCGGTATTCGATCAGGAAGCAGCTCTGCTTCTCGGCCACTCGTCCGCGGAAGCAGCAGTTCGTCGGCCGCACCGGCCGCAGCATCACCGGCTTGCCGGTCGTGTCCTCGATCTGCTGGATACGCTCTTCTATCTCTGGGTTTCTGGTTGCCACGGGACTACTCGCGGGCGCATCAGTCTACCGGGATCGTGTCCTCGTGTGCGTACGGGGGAGCACATGCGCACAGAATCTTCAGCGGCCCGTTCCCCGCCGCCGCCGCAGAGTGCGGCTCTCCCGCGGGAATGAACAAGCAACTCCCGGGTTCTACGGGGAAAGACTTCTCCCCCACGCTGACTTCACCCTTCCCGCCGAGCACGTAATAAACCTCGTCCGACTCGCGGTGCGCGTGGCGCAGGGCCCGCTGCCCTGGTTCTATGACCGCCTCCGCAACGCTCAGGTTCCTCGATCCGCCCCTCTCGGGCCGAACGAGTTCGGTAACCATCGAGCCGTCGAGCGTCACGTATGGCTGGCCCGGTTGGGCCTCCCCGCCGCGATCCTTATCCACGCCGCTTCGTCTCCGGTTTCACCGCGTCCAGCAACAGCGCCGCGCTTGCCACGTATCCCGGCAGAACGTGTTCTCCGTCGCCGATCCACTCACACGCGCCGTTCTCTTTGAAGCTGCTCACCAAGTCTATCGCCGTGCGCTCAGCTAGATGGGGGTTGTACGATGACAGCAGCGCCCGCGCGACCCAGCCCGTCGGCACGGCCCAGTATCCGCCATTCTGATACGTCTCATTCGGCACGTCGGTCAGCGTCCGCTCCCAGTACTGCCCGGCCACGAGATGCCGCACGTACCCGTCCATCGTGATCTCAGGATACATGTCGCAGAGGAACGTGGCGATGCCTTTGCGCTGAGCGCTTGCGACCGCGCCGATGCGCACCGCGTATGCGCTGGCCCAGATATCAAGCTGCCGACACATATACGTCCCGGCGATCAGCAACTCGAACTCCGGGTCCCAGAACTGCACCATCGACCCGAAGACCTTACTCGCCGCCTCGTAGGCGTCGTGCGCCGCGTCGTGGTCCTCGATCCGTCGGCCCATCTCGCCCATGAGCTGCCACGCTTCCCAAAGCAGAAGCGTTGAGAACGCCACGGCGCCGGTCTTCTGCGCCGTGTCGGCGAAGCCATACGACGCGTGGGGCGAGGCGGGATCGACGTAAACGGCGCCGTCATCAGTCTGCGGCACCGATTCTAGCGCCGCGAACATGGCGTTCACCCGGTCGACGACAAACTGCAGGTCGTTCGTGAGTTTCAGGTACTCGTCGATGGCCTTGATGATGAACTGCGGGTTATCGGTGGGAGGCCTGTCGCCAAGCGGCGCGTCCTTCGGGCCAGCCAGATACACCGGCGTTCCGTCCGCCTCCACGCGGTCGGGGATCGCCCCGTCATCACGCTGCCCGGCGACGATCGTGTCGATCGCTGACGCGATGTGCTCCGGCGGCATCAGGTGACCCGCGCCCTCGACCATGTAGCAGAGATCTCGCGTCCACATCGCGCCGTAGTGCTTCTGCGTGTCCGGCGTGTAGAAGACAGCCCCGTCCGGGCCCTCAATCTGGCACTCGGCGAGCAGCCGCCGACACTCCGCTACGAGCCAGTCGTAGTCATCGTTTGGTATGCGGATCTTCGGTATGTTGGTCAGTAGCACTCAAGCATCCCCAGGTTTCAACGCGGCAAAGTCCGTGAAACCCGATTCTACTCCTCCGCCGCCCCACTGTAAAGCGCGCGCGCTTCTATCCGGCCCTCCAGTTATTTCTCCGTTGACACCCCTACCCAGGGGCGGTAAAATACCGCGATATGACTTCGGATGCCGACATCTCAGGTACCATCTTCGATATCAAGAAGTTCGCCGTCCACGATGGGCCCGGCATCAGAACTACAGTTTTCCTCAAAGGCTGCCCTCTTAGCTGCTACTGGTGCCACAACCCGGAGTCGCAGGCCTACCATCCGCAGCTGGCCCAATTTCCAAGAAACTGCATCGGCTGCGGCAAGTGCACGGAAGTCTGCCCGCAGGGCGGAATCACGCCCGGCCCCGAGGGCAACGAGATCGCTCGGGAGATGTGCCTCAACTGCGGGACCTGCACCAACGTCTGCTACGCCGAAGCCCTCGTGCTGCATGGCAGGGAGATCACGGTCGCCGAGGCCATCGAGGAGGTAGAGAAGGATCGCCTCTTCTACGAGAACTCCGGCGGCGGAATGACGATCTCCGGCGGCGAGCCGCTGTCTCAGCCCGAGTTCGCTCTCGCATTGCTGCGCGAAGCCAAGGCTCGCGGCTTGCACACGTGCGTCGATACCTCCGGCGACGTTCGGTGGGAAGTCCTCGAGAGCGCCGCCGAGGTCACCGATCTGTTCCTGTATGACGTGAAGCACCTCGATAGCGAGCGCCATCGAGACGGAGCCGGTCGGTCGAACGAGCGGATTATTGAGAATCTGAAGCGGCTGGGGCAGGGCGACGTGCCCATCCACATCCGCGTGCCCGTCGTCGCCGGCTACAACGACGGCATCGAACACATGACCCAACTCGGCAAGCTCGCTGACAGTTTACCCGCCGTCAAGGAAGTCGAGTTGCTGCGCTACCACGGTCTGGGCGAAGGCAAATACGCCAGCATGGGTATCGAGTGCCCGACCACCGGGCTCGAACCGCCCGCCGACGAAGAGATGGACGCGCTCGGCGAGGCCGTTCGCGCCGCCGGCGTCGCCTGCACTGTAGACGGTTAGCGCGGAAGCACGTACCAGATTACCGTCGTGGTCTGTGGAAGGAACGGCATGCCGAAACGGACTGACATCGAGAGCATCTTGATCATAGGCTCGGGCCCTATTGTCATCGGGCAGGCCTGCGAGTTCGACTACTCGGGCGTCCAGGCATGTAAAGCCCTCCGCGAAGAAGGCTACCGCGTCATCTTGGCCAACTCGAATCCAGCGACCATCATGACCGACCCTGAGATGGCCGAGGCGACTTACCTGGAGCCCATCAACGCCGAGACGGTCGCGAAGATCATCGCCCGCGAGCGACCACACGCACTCCTTCCGACCATCGGCGGACAGACGGCCCTCAACGTCGCCCTAGCCCTCTCCGAAGAAGGACACCTCGCCCGCTACAACGTCGAGATGATCGGCGCCAGCCGCATGGCCATCAAGCTCGCCGAGGACCGCGAGCTGTTCAAGAAGACCATGCAGACCGCCGGCCTCGACCTCCCCGAAAGCGGCTTCGCCTACAACGTTCGTGCTGCCAAGGAGATCGCCGCCGAAATCGGCTATCCCCTCATCGTTCGCCCATCCGGAACGCTCGGCGGTTGGGGCGCCGGCTCGGCTGACAACGAGGCCGAACTCGAGGCCGTCGTCGGCAAGGGCTTGCTTGACAGTCCCATGAACGAGGTCCTCGTCGAGCAGAGCGTCACCGGCTGGAAGGAATACGAACTCGAGGTCATGCGAGACTGCAAAGACAACGTGGTCATCGTCTGCTCTATCGAGAACCTCGACCCGATGGGCATCCACACGGGTGACTCAATCACCGTGGCGCCCGCCCAGACGCTGACGGACCGAGAGTACCAGGTCATGCGCGATGCCTCGCTGACGGTCATGCGCGCGATCGGCGTCGACACGGGCGGAAGCAACATTCAGTACGCCATCAACCCAGAGGACGGCCGCATGGTCGTCATCGAGATGAACCCGCGAGTCAGCCGCAGTTCCGCTCTCGCGTCCAAGGCCACCGGGTTCCCGATCGCCAAGATCGCGGCTAAACTCGCTGTCGGCTACACGCTGGACGAGATCCAGAACGACATCACGCGCGAAACCCCCGCTTGCTTTGAGCCGACGATCGATTACTGCGTCGTCAAAATACCGCGCTGGCCCTTCGACAAGTTCCCCGAGGCCGACCCGACGCTCATGACCCAGATGAAGTCCGTCGGCGAGACCATGGCCATCGGCCGGACCTTCAAGGAAGCGCTTCAGAAGGGCATCCGATCGCTTGAGATCGGCCGTCATGGACTCGGCGCGGACGGCGAGGGCCGCCATTACGATCAGATGGACTCGGACGAACTGAAGCGGCGGATGGAGAAGCCTCATCCCGATCGGCTGTTCCAGATCCGCGGCGCCCTGCGGGCCGGCATGTCGGTGCAGGAACTCCACGAGCGCACCCTCATCGATCCCTGGTTCCTCGAGAACATCCGCGAGATCATCGAGATGCAGGACGAGATCGCGGACCTGCGTCCCGACCGTCAAGCGGGCGACGACGGCGACAACTCGGATGCGCCGGCCGAGATCTCCGAGGACCTGATGTTGCGCGCCAAGCGCTACGGCTTCTCCGACATCCAGATCGGCGCGCTCACGAAGAACGAAGAGTTGTTCGTCCGTAATCTCCGCGGCGAGATGGGCATCCGCCCGTCGGTCAAACTCGTCGATACTTGCGCTGCGGAGTTTGAGGCCCACACGCCCTATTACTACTGCACCTACGAGCGCGAAGACGAGTTCCGCTCATCCGGCAAGAAGAACATCATGATCCTCGGCGGCGGCCCAAACCGCATAGGCCAGGGGATCGAATTCGACTACTGCTGCGTCCATGCCGCCTTCGCGCTCAAGGAAGACGGGTTCGAGACCATCATGGTCAACAGCAACCCGGAGACGGTCAGCACTGACTACGACACGTCCGACAAGCTCTACTTTGAGCCCCTCACGCTCGAAGACGTCCTCAACATCTGTGAGAAAGAGCACCCCGAGGGCGTAGTTGTCCAGTTCGGCGGGCAGACGCCGCTCAACCTCGCGCGCGGGCTCGCCGACGCGGGCGTCAACATCATCGGCACATCCGTCGACAGCATCGATCGCGCCGAGGACCGCCAGCAGTTCAAGGAAGCGTTAGAGAAGCTCGGCCTTCTCCAGCCGGATAACGCAACGGCCATGAACGCCGACGAAGCGCTGCAGCTCGCCGAGGATATCGGCTATCCCGTCGTCGTCCGGCCGTCGTTCGTGCTGGGCGGGCGCGCCATGCAGATCGCCTACGAAAAAGCCTCGCTTGAGCGCTACATGAATGAGGCTGTTCGCACAGCGCCGGGCAGACCAATCCTCATCGACAAGTTCCTGGAGGACGCGGTCGAGATCGACGTCGATGCGATCGCCGACGGCGAGCAGTGCGTCATCGGCGGAATCATGGAGCATATCGAGGAGGCCGGGATCCATTCCGGCGACAGCTCCTGCGCCCTCCCCGCCTACAGTCTGTCGGAGCGTGAACTCGACCGCATCCGCTCCGCCACCCACTCCCTGGCAATGGAACTCAACGTCGTCGGCCTGCTCAACATCCAGTACGCGAGCAAGGGTGACGAACTCTACGTCCTCGAGGTCAACCCGCGAGCATCGCGCACGGTGCCATTCGTCAGCAAGGCGATCGGCGTCCCGCTGGCCAAACTCGCCGCACGCGTAATGGCCGGCAAGACCCTCGAGGAAGTTGGCTTCACGAAGGAGATCGAGCCCCCGTATGTCTCGATCAAATGCCCGGTCTTCCCGTTTGAGCGCTTCACCGGCGTCGACACGCTGCTCGGACCTGAGATGAAGAGTACGGGCGAGGTTATGGGGATCGACCACGACTTCGGGGCCGCATTCGCCAAAGCATTCATCGCAGCCAAGCACGAACTCCCGAGCCGCGGCAGCGTGTTCATTAGCGTCAAGCCAGCCGACAAACGCGCGATTATCTTCCCCGCCAAGCGGCTGCATGACATGGGCTTCAAGATCTACGCCACGCCTGGCACCGCGCGCATGCTGAGTCGCGTCGGCGTGCCCGTTGAGATCGTCTACCGCCTGGGCGATTCCCGCGGCGCAAATGCCATCGACCTGCTGGCAGACTACAAGATCCAACTTGTCATCAACACGCCAACCGGTACCGGACCTCAGGAAGACCAGGCGGTCATCCGCCGCGAGGTCATCAGATACAACGTGCCCTGCATCACCACAATCGCCGGCGCGGCGGCGGCGGTCATGGGCATTGAGGCGCTGCGCCGCGCGGAGCTGAGCGTCGTCCCGCTCCAGGAATACCACCGCGAGATCGAAACCAGCCTCATCGACCTCGACACCCCGTAAGAGGGGCTTCAGCCCCGACGCCGTTGCCGTCCCGTCCGCCGTCCGGAGGGGCCGAATCCGAAATCACGCAGTGATCGAAGTGCCCGGCCCGCTCCTCGGAGACCTCACCATGATCAACCACTTCGCCGATCGACTTGCCGAGGCGGTCACCGGAAAGAGCAGTCGCGTCTGCGTTGGGATTGACCCCGTCGTCAGTCGCATCGCCAATGCTCTTGACAGGCCCGCCGACGCGCTCGAATCGGATCCCGACGTGGCGGCCGACGCAATCTGGGAATTCAACCAACGAATCCTCGATGCCGTTAGGCCGTACTGCGGTGTGGTGAAGCCACAGAGCGCGTTCTACGAAATCTGGGGACCCGCTGGCGCCGAGACGCTCCGCAAGACCATCGCGCGGGCGACCGAGATGGGCCTGTTCGTCATTCTCGACGCCAAGCGCAATGACATCGCATCCACCGCCGCCGCCTACGCTCGAGCCTATCTCGGCGACGGCCCGCTGGCGGCCGATGCGCTGACCGTCAACGCATATCTCGGCTCTGATGGCATTAGGCCTTTCACCAATGAAGGCCGCAAGCACGGGCGCGGCGTCTTCGCGCTGGTGAAGACATCCAACCGGTCGTCCGTCGAGGTCCAGAGCCTCACGCTCAGCGACGGCCGCCGCGTTCATGAACACGTTGGATCGCTGGTGGAAGAGTGGGGCAGCGACTGCCTCGGCGAGTGTGGCTACAGCGACGTCGGCGCCGTCGTGGGGGCCACCTTCCCAGCCGAACTGGAGCAACTCCGCGAGGCGATGCCGCGCACCTGGTTCCTCGTGCCAGGCTACGGGACCCAAGGCGGCACGGCCGACGATGTCGTGGGTGGCTTCGATCGAGATGGGCTCGGTGCCGTCGTGAACTCATCCAGCGGAATTCTATACGCGTTCGAGAAGAACCCCGACGCAACCTGTTACGCCGATGCCGCCGCGACGGCCGCTCGGGAGATGCAAGAAGCTATTGAAACAGCACGGGAGGCGAAGAACTGATGCTCTCGCTGGCGGGACGCAGTCTCATCTCGACGGACGAACTCACGGGCCAAGAACTCATCGGGCTGCTCACGCTCGCCGAGCAGATGGCTGAGGCCATCGGCTTCGGGTGCCAGGGCATGGCCACGCCCGTCGCGCCGCTCGACCGCATTCTCGGCGCGCTGTTCTACGAGCCCAGTACCCGCACGCGCCTCTCGTTCGAGTCGGCCATGCTCCGGCTCGGCGGGCAAGTCATCGGCTTTGCGGGCTCGGCCAGCACCTCAGCCGCAAAGGGCGAGACCCTCGTCGACACGGCGCGAGTCTGCTCCGGTTACGCCGACGTCCTCGTGGTGCGTCACCCGCTCGAGGGGGCCGCGCGCTTGGCTGCGCGGACCGCTACCGTGCCGCTCATCAACGGCGGCGACGGCGCGCACGAACACCCGACGCAGACGCTCACCGATCTCTTCCTGCTGCAGCGCAAGAAGGGCGCCATCGACGGCCTCACCATCGGTCTGCTGGGGGATCTGAAGCACGGCCGCACGGTTCACTCGCTCGCTCCGACGCTTGCGAGACTCGGCGCGACGGTCGTATGCATCGCGCCCGACCAGCTCCGCATGCCGGAACCGATCATCGCCCGCGTTTCGCACATCGCCAGCTCTGAGCCCGAACAGGTCCGCGACATCGATGCGGTCCTGTCGACCCTCGATGCCGTCTACGTCACGCGGGTTCAGACCGAGCGCTTCGAAGACGCGGGCGGGCATGTCGACGTCGACGGGACGTATGCGGTAGACGCAGAACTGATGGCGAGAGCGCCCGCTGACATGCTTGTCATGCACCCGCTCCCGCGCGTCGATGAAATCAATCCGGAAATCGACGACGATCCGCGCGCGGTCTACTTCGAGCAAGCGGATGGCGGCGTCCCGGTCCGCATGGCGCTCATCTCGGCTCTCCTCGGCCTTCAGGATCTTCCGGCAACCGATGTCACTGACCGGCCGCTTCCGACCGTCGAGCCGGCCGTCGACGTTCGCGACGAGTGCAACAACGACCGCTGCGTCACGAACATGGAACCGAACGCCACGCCCGAATTCCAGGCGTCTCTCGGCCAGACGGTCTGCGCCTACTGCGAACGCCCCGTCGCCTGATACGTTTGCCGTTCGGAGGGGCTGAATACGAGGACCGCGTCGGAGACGCGACCGCAAGTATCCGGCCCGAAGGCCCACGGGACGAGCCACGGAGAGCTAACCGATGTCTGACAAGAGCACGAAACTATGGGGCGGACGGTTCAGCTCAGAACCTGACGCCATCTTCGTCAACTACTCCCAGAGCGTCGACACGGACGCTCGCATGGCCGCCGAGGACATCTGGGGCAGCGAGGCCCATGTCCTCATGCTCGGCAAACAGGGGATCCTGGCCGACGACGAGGTGCGGGAGATCCTGCGCTACCTCGAGGAAGCTCGCGAGCAAGTCGAGGCGGGCACGCTCGAACTCAACCCAGCGGATGAAGACATTCACATGAACCTGGAGAAGCACGTCATCCAGGGAGCCGGGGCTGAGTTCGGCGGCAAGATGCACACGGCTCGGTCTCGGAACGATCAGGTCGTCACAGATTCGCGCTTGCGCCTGCGGGCTGAACTCCTCGATGTCGCTGACGGCGTCTCCGCCCTCCAGCAAGTTCTCCTCGCCCGCGCCGAGGGACAGGAGCGCGCGGTGATGCCCGGCTACACGCACACGCAGCACGCTCAACCGATCAGCGTCGCCTTCTGGCTGACAGGTCACGCATCCGTGCTCGCGCGCGACCATGCCCGCCTGCTTGACGTCTTCAAGCGCGTCGACGCTTGCCCTCTCGGCGCATGCGCGCTCGCCGGCACGAGCTTCCCAACCGACCGCGAGATGACCGCTCGCCTGCTTGGATTCGACCGCGTCGAGCAACACGCTCTCGATGCCGTCGGCTCGCGAGATCTCGTCATCGAAGCGCTGTCAGTGCTATCGATTCTGTACTCCCAGCTCTCGCGCATGTCCGAAGAACTCGTCGTCTTCTCGACCTACGAATTCGGCATGGTCGAGATCAGCGACGCGCTCACTTCCGGCAGCTCGATCATGCCGCAAAAAAAGAACCCATGCCTCGCCGAGCTGGCACGTTCTCGTACGGGCGAGATGTACGGATGCCTCATCCAGGCGTTGACTATGATGAAGGCGCTGCTCAGCGGCTACAACCGCGATATCCAGGAGGACAAGCCGCCTCTCTGGCGCGCGCTCGATCTGGCGCTGATGACCCTTCAGGCCGTTGCGGCACAGTTCGAGACGATGGAGCTTCGCGAAGAGCGCATGAGCGCGCTCGTGGCCCAGAACTTCGCCACCGCAACCGAGCTGGCGAACTGGCTTGTCAGCGACCGGGGCCTGCCGTTTCGTAAGTGCCACGAAATCGTCGGGACGATCGTCGGCAAACTGATCGAAGAGAAGAAGACCCTCGGCGCCACGGATCGTGTCGTCGACATCCTTGCCGAGTTCGACGTCGACGCCGCGGCCGACGACTTGGACTTCCTCGATCCGCTCAACTGCCTGGAGCGTCAGCGTAGCCTCGGCAGCACGGGACCGGCGGAGGCCGCACGCATGCGGACCGAACTCACCGCGCACGTGGGGAGCGAGCTGGCGACCGTCGCCGAAAACCGAAGCCGGATCGTCGCGGCCCGCGTGGCAACCGCTAGCGCCGTCGCCCACATGCTCGGCGGCGGCTCGTTAGCAGACTTGGCACTGTAGCGTATCGCCTCGGCGGGGTCGCAACCGAAGGCACATCCAATGACCGACAAGCCATCCATCACCGACACCCCGGCGCCGCTCATCCACGTCACATCGGCGTCGCCGCTTCACATCCTCATGACGTTCTCGGCGCCGAGCATCGTCGCCCGGGCGCGTCCGGGCCAGTTTATCCACCTCGACGTCCTGCCCGGCGGCACGAGCCCCTTGCTGCGTCGGCCCTTTAGCATCGCGGGCGTCAACAACGCTCAAGGGACATTCCGTCTGCTCGTCCGGACCATCGGCCGCGGCACGGAATTGCTCGCCGAGCTGCGCCCTGGGGCCCAGTTGAACACCCTCGGTCCTCTCGGCCGGCCGTTCCCGGATGTCGATCCCGAGCGTCCAGTTATTACGGTTGCGGGTGGCGTTGGAATGGCACCGCTGCTGTACTACGCGACTGACCAGCGCGGCGGCATCGCAAAGGCCCTCTATGGTGCCGCGACGGCGGACGAACTCGCGCTGGCCGAGGAGGCGAGTGACCACTGTGAGGAGTTTCTCGTGGCGACCGATGACGGCAGCCAAGGCCACCACGGCTTCGTGACCGAACTCCTGCCCGCCGCGCTGCGCGACTTGAGCGATCCGATCGTTCTCTGCTGCGGACCGCGCGCCATGATGGCGGCAACCGCCGCGATTTGCCGCGAGCGAAACGCCGAGTGTCACGTCTCCTTCGAGGCCTGGATGGGATGCGGCGTCGGCGCCTGCTTGGGATGCGTCATCCCCGCTGCCGGAGGTGGCGAACGCTACGCGCGCGTCTGCAAGGACGGCCCCGTTTTCAACGCCGAGGAGATCGATTGGGATGCCTTGAGATGAACGAACCCAACAGCCGTATCGACACGCGCGCCGTGCTTGGCCCGCTCACGTTGGCGACGCCCATCCTCACCGCGTCCGGCACGTTCGGATATGGTGAGGAATACGAGGGGCTCGTCGACTTCTCGGCCATCGGCGCCGCGGCGACCAAGGGCATCACGCTTGAGCCGCGTTCCGGGAACCGCGATCCGCGCATCTGCGAGACGCCTTCGGGGATGCTCAACGCCATCGGGCTTGAGAACCCCGGCGTCGATGTGTTCATCGAGAAGAAGCTCGGGTGGCTGGTCGATCGCGGCGTCCCCGTGATCGCCAACATCAACGGCACGAGCCCTGAGGAGTACGCCGAGTTGGCGACGAGGCTCTCGGGCGTCGCGGGCATCGTCGCGCTTGAGGTCAACGTCTCCTGCCCGAACGTAAAGCATGGGGGGATGCAGTTCGGTGTCGTTCCGTCGGCCACGACCGAGGTGGTCGCCGCGACCCGCGCCGCGACGGACGTTCCGCTCATCGTGAAGCTCTCGCCGAACGTGACCGACATCGTGGAGATCGCCCGCGCCGCCGTGGCTGGGGGCGCCGACATCCTCTCGCTAATCAACACGCTGGTCGGCATGTCAATCGACATCCAGACGCGTCGACCGCGCGTCTCGCGCAACACTGCGGGGCTGTCCGGGCCCGCGGTCAAGCCCGTCGCGGTGCGAATGGTCTACCAGGTCCACCAGGCCATGCCCGACATCCCGATCATCGGCATGGGCGGCATCATGACGGGCGCCGACGCCGCGGAGTTCATGCTTGCGGGCGCCTCGGCCGTCGCCGTCGGCACGGCGAGTTTCGTCAGTCCCCGCTCTGCCGAAGACGTGCTGGCCGGGCTCTCGGACTACTGCCTCCTCGCCGGCATTGAGCGCGCGTCCGACCTCGTCGGCCGGGTCGAACCGTACGACGATTAGCGCCTACCCCATCAGTTCAGCCCTGGCCCTCTCCACAACCTCCCACACCGCCTTCGTCCGATCTTCATCGACCTCCGGTGGCTCATGGCCCGCCAACGTGTCGCGCCACAGTGCCTCAGCATCCACCAGCAGCGTCTCCTCATCAACCCCGTCCGCCAGCGCCCTGGCCGTCTTGTCCAGCAGCTCCGGTTGCCACGAATCGCGGCAGTGCCGCAGCGTGTGGTCCGTCTGCAGGAAGTTGCCACTCTCACCGGCGCCCACGCTCAGTATGTCATCGAGCGGAACGTGCTCGGCGTCCACCGGCACTTCCCAATCGCTCCGCACCAACCCCTCGCTCAGTTCAGTATCGAGCACGTACTGGGTCGGTGAGAACAGCGAGCCCGCGTCAAGAAGCCCTGGGCTGTTCACGCGCACGGGGTTCCCGAGGCACGAGTTGATGACGTGCGCCTTCAGCAGTTTCTCGTAGACCGATTGCAGGCCTGGCGTGGTCGAATCGATATAGCCAGGTCCCGAGACTCCTCCGCCTCCGCCGAACCGCTCCTCAAGCAGATTCACGAAGCAGACATCCTGCATCGCCGCCTCAGCCGTCCCAAAGAGGCCTTTCGTCGTCCGCATGTCGAGGATCCCCGAGGCTGACCCGCCGTGGAATCGCGTCACGTGCGGGTTCGCCGCATGCATCACGATCCACCCGCCTATCACCTCCGCCGCCGCGAGCGCAACCGTCCCGGAGATCGTCGCCGGCGCGCTCATTCCGCTGATCGGCATCGTGCTGACTCCGGCGGCCTCTACGCCATACTTCTCACCCTCCAGCATCAGACCCGCCAACCGGTCGTTGATCGTCAGCGGAGTGATGAGGAAGCCGCCGGTCCCGATGAACCGAGGCGTCTCCGATGGCCCCAACACGATCTCCCCGATCTCCGCGAAATACTCGTTGTGCTCCGGAAGTATCGACACGACGTTCGGGTGCTTGTTCGTCCGCGACACGACCTCCGCGAAGCCCTGTATGGCCTCAATCCGCGCGTCGACATCGCCCATCACCACCGGACACCCGACGCTCCCGACATTCTCCAGCGCATCGCCGAGGTCGATCATATCGAGCAGGTCAGCGCGCGTTGCCTGCCTGGGGCGCCTCTCGCGGAAGTCGTAGATCCGCGGCGTGATGTCATACCCCATCGCCGGCCCGTGCTTCGTCCCGTGCGGCAGACGCTCGGGCTCGCCGTAGCGATCGAGTTGCGTCGCCTTCTGCATGACGAGCACTTCGTCGATCATGCGCTCGGGAAAGCGCGCAATCTGATCGCCTGGGTCGACTGCCGCCCCACACGCTTTCAGCCGCGACAGGATCTCCTCGTTGCAGACTTTCATCCCGGCCTTCTGCAGAATCGTCCGGACAGCATCCTCGAGCAGGTCGAGGTCCGCATCCTTCAGCGGGTACCGCATTCACTGCCTCCAGCGCGACGGGGTGTCCGGGAACTCAGGTCCCGGAATCAGAACGACCCGCCAACAATGTCGTGTCGGCGAGCCGTGGATCACATGTTCAGAGCGCGTCTACCAATCGAGCGTCCGGACGAAGTTGCGGACCGCGTCGTTGTACGCGTTCGGATTCTGAAGGTTCGTCGGGTGCCCGGCGCCGGGCACAATGCAAAGCTCAGCGTTCTTGCAGGACGAAACGAACTCCTGCTCGTGTCGCCGGAACAGGAAGTCCCACTTCCCGTTGAGAAACAGGACCGGCTTCTCATATTCGGGCAGGCATGTCCCCACCTCGCGGCCCATCATCTCCTTCACCGCGTGTACCACTGTCGTCTTGTGGATGCCGCCGTCGAGGATCGGCCGGGAGTACATCGGGGGCAGAACCGCGCGCATCACCCGACTGTGGATCCAGTTCAAGCAGCGGTGGTTCACGCTGCGGATGATCCTCGCGTAGGCTCGGTGCGGGTAGGTGATCGCGCCGTTCGGCCGCGAGCAGCATCCGGAGAGTATCATGCCCGGCAGCTTCTCCGGGTGTTCGTCCGCAATCTCCATCGCGACGTATCCGCCCAAGGAGATCCCCAGCACGCATGCGACGCCGCCGCATTCGGTGTCGATGACGTCCAGCAGGCGCTCCTTCGCGGATTCGAAGCTGAACTCGAGATGGCTCAAGCTCCCGTGACCAGGGAGATCGGGGGCGATCACGCGCAACTCATCGGCGAGACCGTGGAGCTGGGGGGTCCAGATGTTACGGCTGTACTCGATGCCATGCACGAGCAGCAGTGGGTGGGCGTGCTTCGGCCCCACAACCGTGTACCAATCCGGGCGCTCGGTGCTTCGAGTCTTAGGTTGGTGTTCAGCGCTCAGCGCTGTCTGACCGGAGATCATCTGCCCCATAGGTGACTACGCGTAACCCTTCTCTGCCTCGACTTCAGCGATACTCTCCTCGATAATATCCATCCCCTTCAGCGCGACCGCGTCGTCCATGATCAGCGGCGGCGACATCCGGAGGACGTTCCCGGCCGGAATCCAGGCCAGGCCCTTGCTGAAAGCCTTCTGGTAGACGAGTTGTCCTTCTTCCTCGGCTGGCTCCTTCGTAGCGCGGTCCTTCACAAGCTCAATGCCGAGCAGGCAGCCCTTGCCTCGAACGTCGCCGATCAGCGGATGGCGTCCCTTCATCGCCACCATGCGCTTCATCAGCAGATCGCCTAGCTCCGCCGACCTCTCGACGAGCCCTTCCTCGAGGATGACCTCGATGCTCGCCACGGCCGCGGCGCAGGCCATCGGGTTGCCGCCATAGCTTGTGGACGCGCTAATACGCTCGACTCGTTCTTTGAACCGATCGGAGACCAGCATCGCGGTGACGGGGAAGCCGTTGCCCAGACCCTTGCCCAGGGTCATCACGTCCGGAGCGACGCCCCAGTGCTCCACACAGAACATTTTCCCTGTTCTGGCCATGCACGTCAAGACCTCGTCGGCGAAAAGCAGGATGTCCCGCTCGTCGCAGAACGCCCTCAAAGCCGGGAAATAGTCGTCTGGGGGCACCGTACTGCCCGCCCAGCCCTGAATCGGCTCAATCACGATCGCCGCCAGCCGACCGGCGGTTTCTTCTTTTATCACCGTGTCAATGTAGTCCAAACAATGAAGCTCGCACTCCGGGTGGGTCATGTTGAACGCGCATCGATAGCAGAACGCCCGCGGCGTCAGATGGAACCCCGGAGCCCTCAGCCCCTGCGATGGGTCCAGCCTCGCCAACGATACCGCGCCCATCGACTTCCCATGAAAATCCTTGTGAAAGCTGATGAATTCCATGTTATCCGAGGCCGCCCGGCAGATCCGCAAGCCCGCCTCCACCGCCGCCGTGCCCGAGTCAAACAGCTGGACGCCCCCAAGATCCCCCGGCGCAATCTCCCCAAGCAACTCCAGCAGGCGCGTCTTGATCGGCGTCGTGAAATCGTGGCAGTTCATCAGCTCGCCCGTCGCCCGCTGCACCGCCTCGGTCACCTTCGGGTGACAGTGCCCCAGCGACGTCACGTAGATCCCCGACGAGAAGTCCAGATACGTGTTCCCATCGACATCCGTCAGCGTCACGCCGTGACCCCTGTCAAACGCCACCGGGAACAGCCGCACCTGCGACGAGTAGCCCTTCATGTGCTTCGAGGCCCGCGCGTGAAGCGCCTGGGACTTCGGCCCGGGCGCGGGGGTCACCATGTTCGGCACGGTATTCACATCGATATCGGCCCACTGCCTGTCATACGTCATCTGTCAGTCCTCCAACACCCGATTAACTTGACGCCCTTGTAGGAGCGGCTTCAGCCGCGACGCCGTCGCCTTGACGTTCCCTGCCGTCACCCCAACCCCATTTCCTTCTCCGCCAGCTCCGGCGATATGCCTTCCTTCACCACCGACCGCAGCGCGCCCAGGAACACCTCCGGGCTGTCCGCCTGGATGACGTTCCGACCGAAGACAACGCCCCGCGCGCCGCGCGTCACGGCATCATGCGCCAGCGTCAGCGCGTCGATCGGCCGCGGAGTCTTCTCGGCGCCGAGGGCGAAGACCGGCACGGGACATCCCTCGGTCACCTCGTCGAAGCGTGGGCCCGTATAGAACGTCTTGATGGCGTCGGCGCCGAGTTCAGCCAGCATCCGGCATCCGCACCGCACGAGGTCGTGCAGTTCCTCCGGCTTCTTCCCGGCGGTCTCGCGCGGGAAGAACTCTCCGATCATGGGGATCCCCGCCGCGCGTTTCTGCGTCGCCAGCTCCGCGAACAGCGCGACGTTGTCGCGGTCGCGCCCTTCGTCGCCGGTGTTCAGCGTCAGCGACGCCAGGCAGATGTCGGCGCCCAGTGCCAACGCCTCCTGGGGGGTGATCACCTTCGCCGTATTGGCCTGCGAGTATCCCCACTGCTCGCAGAAAACGGTGCTCCAGTTAAGGCGCACGATCGCCATCGGCGCGCCTCGGTAATCGAACGCCCGCCCGCAGTGGCCGAGCATGCCCGGTGAGAGTAGGATCGCGTCCGCCGCGACGACTGTCTCGATCACCTCTGGGAGGTTGATGATGCCCGGCGTCGGGCCGAAGAATTCGCCATGATCCACCGCCACAATGACAGCATTCTTCCCCTGCGTAAAGAGTCTGTTGAGCCGAATGTAATGGCCTTCCAAGCTGCTTCTCCCTCCCGCTTAGTACTGACAATCGAGCATGCGCCCAGACTGCCTCGCCCTTCCCGAACTCTCTCGCCCCTACCTCCTCGCCGCCCTCGGAGGTCATCGCCCCCGCGCGGCCCAACTGTGACTCCGCTCGCACTTGGCAACAAAGCGCTGAGCATGGTCGTCGAACAGATGCAAACTCACTCGAATGCCGAGGAGGCCCGCGGTCGATGACACGTAATCTGCAACTCCATGCCATAGCCGCGCTCGCGGTTCTGCTTACCCCTCTGGTCGGCCTTGCTCAAGACGGGCCCTCGGAGACGATCTACACCGTCTCCGAGGACATCGATCTCCTCGAGATGCTGGGCCCCTACGATCTCATGCTCGACCAGCTTCAGAAGATGATCCCGATCCTCGATACGGTCGAGTTCCAGCGCCAGGCCGTTGTGGATTACCGCACGAGCGACGAGGCTCTCGCGCCGATGCGCGCCCTTCGAGCCGCTCTTCTTTCCGGAGCGCCGACCGCCCAGCTCCTCGCTGATGCCCAGCCCGTCTGGAACGCGGTGGTGGAGCTTGAGGAGAAGCACGAGGCGTCCTTAGGAGCGGCCATGGCGGAGGTCGCCGGTCTACTCACCGATGAGCAACTCGGCGCCGCCCGCGGAGGTGACTGGTCGTACGACGAGGTCGACGGTATCTTCGCCGATCTCGAGGACGCGCGCTTGATCGATAGCGATGAGTACTCCGCGTGGGTCGACGCCACGGCTCAGGAGATCGCCTTCCGCGAGGGCGGCCCGGACGCCGCCGAGGCTGCCAAACTACAAGCCACCGTCAAGGCCTACCTGACCAAGGTCCCCAAGCTCTCGGCAGCCGAATTCGAGGAGCAATACGACGATCTCTTCGACGAGCTGCAGGCGATCATCGACGCGTCGATGCCCCGCCCCACCCGCGAAATCATGGAGGCCCAAGTCGCCGAGGATCTGGGGTACATCTTCATGTCCGAGCGCACGCTGGCTCTGATCAAGGCCCTCGCCGCATCCCGTGCTGAGGGATAGGCTGTCCGGCGGGCTGCTCACGTTCTCACGCGTCAATCTGCCCCAACAGCCTCCTCAACATCAGCGCGTTTCTTGGCGCGCACGCCATGAAGTCATTGTCGAAATACACGTACACGTCCCGCCCGTCCGCCGCCCAATCCTGGGCGCGCTTACCCCACTCGGCAAGCTCCGCATCCCGATACGTCGACTGATATAGCACCCGTCCGCCGTGCAACCTCACGTATACGAAGTCCGCCGTCGTCTCAAACTCCATCGGGAAGTCCGGCGTGTCGGCGATGGTCAACGCGCAGTTGTGCTCCCGCAACAGCTCGTAGATCTCGCTCGTGAACCACGACTCGTGCCGAAACTCAAACGTGCAGCGCGCGAACTCAGGCAACAGTGGCAAGAACCCACGAAGGCGCTCGATATCGCAGTGGAAGCTCTCGGGGAATTGGAACAGGATCGGGCCCAGCTTCTCCTTCAATAGCGCGTACCGACCTACCACGTTGACGAGGGGCTCACCGGCATCTTTCAGTCGGAGCCTGTGCGTGATATACCGGTGCGCCTTGAGGCTGAAGATGAAGCTCGGCGGGGTCGCCTTGCACCAGGCCGTGAAAGTGCGCTCCGCGGGCAGGCGGTAGAACCCGACGTTGGCCTCGACGCTGTCGAAGTGCTGGCAGTAGTGGGGGAGCAACTCGCGGCTCTTCAACTCCGGCGGGAAGAACGTCCCCCGCCAGTGGGGATACGTCCAGCCCGATGTGCCAACGCGAATCTCGCCGACATTTGGCGCGCTCACACGACCCTCATGTGCCCGCCGAGAGCGATCATCCGCTGGCGTGTCCACGTCCGCGGATCGGTCACGCCCTCGCCCGTCGGTCCCGCGATCGTCTGGCTCAGCCAGCCTTCCGCGCCCACGCCGACCCATGCAAATGCCGGCGCGTTCGCCACGAAGATCGTGCAGCCGATCGCCCGCGCAAACTGCGTGATACGGTCCATCGAATCGGAGTGAATCGCCGCCGTGTGCCGGAAGCCGTGCTCGACCCGCACCGCGAGGTCCACGCCCTCGTCGAAGCTCCGCACGCGCGCCACCGGCAGCACCGGCATCATCTGCTCGGCCTGCACGAACGGGCAGTCCTCACCCGGACATTTTATGATCACGCAGCGAGTGTCCGCGGGCGCGCTGATGCCCACGCGATCCAGGATGAAGGTCGCGTCCTGCCCGATGAACTCGGGCATGGGCTTCCCGTCCTCAATGCACGTCGAGGCCAACAGCCGCGCCTCGGCATCGGTCGCGACGTAACCGCCCACGCGGCTGAACGCGTCGACAAGCCCGTCCGCCGCTTCCTCCACCACGATTACGACCTTCTCGTCGATGCACGGGAGGTTGTTGTCATACGTCGCGCCGGTGATGATGTGCTCGGCGGCCTTCTTAAGATCCGCAGTCTCGTCGACTAGCGCGGGTGGATTGCCCGGCCCCGCGCAGACAGACGGCTTGCCGCTCTCGAGCGCCGCCCTCACCACGGCCGCGCCGCCGGTCGCGCTGATGAGATCGATCCGCTCGTGCTTCATCGCCGCCACGACCGTGCGCAGACTCGAGTCAGCGACCGCTGTCATGCAGTCAGGCGGCCCGCCCGCTCCCACGATCGCCCGGTTCAGGATCTGCATCTGCTCGAGCGTGCATTCTCGCGCGCCGGGGTGAGGCGAGAAGAAGACGCCATTCCCAGCCGACAGC
>PVBE010047665.1_pt1 | contig 46579 bp, 39 predicted proteins | sample 1631181 | NCBI WGS metagenome assembly PVBE01 (sample SAMN08397723, study PRJNA350692) | Marine metagenome, whole genome shotgun sequencing project. | isolation source: water | place: Pacific Ocean | collected 2012-04
CGAATCAGTCACCCAATTGACGCAGCCGCGGAGGCATTTCCCAACGGAAACGGCCGATAGGGTGCCAAACACACGAAACCTGGACGGTGCAGATCTCAGCTGGCGCAGTACAGTCCACGGCAACTACCGTGGAAATTACGGTCATCGCTCGATTGTTCTTCCACTACGGCAGGCGCCGTTCACTCCACGGTATCTCTACGGTATCTCTACGGTAACTACACGGTAACTACGGTGGTTTCTTACGGTAATTGCTCAAGTGTAACCGTAGCATTCGCCGTAGTAATTGGATGCAGGAGTCTGTGAATAACCGTGATCGGTAGTGTCCCGAATCGAACTGTAATAGAGAAGGACCCCATGCCCGAAGAAACGAGCGCGTCACCAACTGAATCGCCGCTTCTGAACTACTCTGAAGCGGCCGACTATCTTTCAGTCTCCAAGCGCACGCTCTACGCGATGGTATCTACCAGCAGGATCCCAACAATCCGAATGGGAGCGGGGCCCAATGGTAGGGGACTCACACGCTTTCGCCGCCACGATCTGGAAGCCTTCGTGCAGGCGAACGTGGCATGACACAAAGCTGACACAACGGACCAACGGATAGAACGACTATGGGGCGGCTACGATCACGTAACCGCCCCTTACTACTATACTTATCTGTTTCGGGCTCGCTGCGACCGCGGGGATTATGAGTCCGCCGCTCTAACCAACTGAGCTATGGGCCCGAACCTCTGGAACATTGTGCCGCGACCGCATAGAGAATAAGGGTCGGGTCGAGTGACGGGCAAGGGAGATCGCCGATTTGATCCGGCGGGAGGATTGCCTCCGAAAGCGGAGGTCACTGATTGACAGCACGAAAGGCAGCCCCATGAACATCGCCGAGTGGGACCCTTCCGATTCAGGACGGCTGACCGAGGCGTACAACGCGCAGGCCGTAGAGATCCCCTACGACGACTATCCTGTCGACCCTGAGACATTGGTGGACGCCCTCTCTCTGTCCAATTCCGATTTCTCCGATTTCTCCGACGGTCGCATCTTCGTCAGCGAGAATGGCGGCGATCCCAAGGGCTTCATCCATGTGGGCACCATTCCCGGTGATGGCGATTCGGGGAAAGACATAGTCTGATCCACTATCTCTGCTTCCCCCGGGATCGACGCGACGTCGGCCAAGCCTTGCTGGACAGCGCCCACGAGTATCTGAATCCCCTCGCAACAACCCACCGTGCCTTCGACGCCCGCTTCCTGTACAGCTGCATGAGCGCGCCTTCCTTGAAGAGCCCCTGGGAACACGTCTACGCGCTATTAGGTAGCAATGGCTACGAGCCGGTTGGGCCTGGAGTGGTCATGATGGTCCTCCGAGATTACAGGATGTCTGCGCCGCCCCGGACGTACCACGATATCGATGTGCAGGTGAGCGAGGACACGAATTTCCCCGATAAACCCAGCCACGGTGACCTGCCAACGGTTGCCATCCGCCAATTTTCGCGGTGACAAAGAAATCGGGGGCACCGAGGCTCGCCCTCACTACCTCCCCCACTGGGATCCAGAACTACAGTACACCTGCAACACTCTGGGGATAGGTGTCGGTGAAGCGGAGCGAGGCCGAGGATTCGGTCGCTACCTGATGGAGCGGTCTCTGTACGAGATGCAGAAAGCCGGCTGCAAGCACGCGATCCTGTCACAAACCAGGACAACTACATCGCCCTCTCGCTGTATGCCAGTCTGGGCTACCGCACGAGCTACCGGTTCATCGAGACGACTCGGCATGGCACCGCAACGGAGTGAGAATCCGTTGTGAGCCCGCCTGATTGCCGCGCGACCAGAAACGGGAGAACTACATGGTTCCAAGCCACAGAAATCGACTTGAAGGTCAACACGTCAAGCTCTCAGGTCTGTGCGAGAAGGACGCAGCCACGATCGCTGACTGGCGTAGCGATACGCGCTTCCTCGAGCTCTGGAACACGGACCCGCTCGTCGACAGGATCGACACCTCCGTAGCGGCATGGATCAGGGCTCTGTCTGCAGACAAGAGCCAACTGGTGTTCGGTGTCCGAGTCAGGGAAACCTCAGAGCTCGTTGGGATCGCCGACCTGAGTGAAATCGAATGGCCAAACCGTGTTGCCAGCCTGGGCCTCGGGATTGGCAGTCCAGCCCACTGGGGCCGGGGTTGGGGCACCGAGACGCTGCGCATCCTGGTGGACTACGCTTTCACAGATCTCAATCTTTACCGACTACAGCTTACGGTGCTGGCCGACAACGACCGTGCCATCAGGCTGTATGAACGCATCGGGTTCCAGCACGAGGGTACGTTCCGGGAATTCAGGGAGCGGGACGGCGGCCGTTTCGATATGCTCTTGTACGGCCTCTTGCTTCCAGAGTGGCAAAATCGGTCAGACCCCACAACAGCAGCCACAAAGCGCAACAGGAGTCAAAAGCGATGAGACGACATGGCCTCGCCGCACTTGTCGCCGCCCTGCTGGCGATCGGCGTCATGCCCCTTGCGGCGCAGTTGAGGCCGGTCGCCGACGGCACGCCGTTGCGCCAGGTGGAGGCCTTCGACCTGCACTCCGATCATGTCGGCATCGACTACCGCATCTACGTCGCCTTGCCACCGCAGTACGACGAGCCGGACAGCACCTTTCCCGTGATCTACAACCTCGACTCTGACATCACCTTCGGGATGATGACTGACATCAGCCGCATGCTGCGCCTCGACTCGCTGATTCCGGCGACCGTCGTCGTCGGCATCGCCTACGACAAGGTCGAGGCCGCGTGGCGCGAGAATCGCAATCGAGACCTGACGCCGGTCGAAATGGAGCCCAACGAATGGATATCCGTGTCGGGTGGTGGGCCGGAGTTCCTGGCCTTTATCGAGGAGGAACTGATACCGGTGATTGATGCCCGCTATCGCACCGATCCTGCCGATCGGACGCTTTCGGGCGCATCCTTCGCCGGACTGTTCACGCTCTATGCCATGTTCGAGAAGCCGGATCTGTTCCACCGTTATCTGGCGGCGGTGCCGAGCCTCTGGTATGGTGATGGCGTCCTATATCAGATGGAGGAGGCCTATGCCAGGGGACGAGACGACGCGCGGGCGCGTCTCTACATGAGCGGTGAGGGCTTCGCCGACTCGGACTGGGCGCCGCAGTACTGGCATCGGATGTGGGACATGACCGCACGGCTGCGGCAGCACGAGTGGGAGAACTTCCACGTGAAGACGGAAATCATGGAGGGAGAGCATCATGCCTCGGCGCAGCCACGCAGTTTCACGCGCGGGCTTCTCTGGCTGTTCGAAAAGCCCGCTCCGTGACCCGCGATGGTCCGCCGGTCGCGAATCAGTCGAGGTCCAGCAGGCGGGCCGGGTTGGATCGGCACATCCGGCAGATGTCCTGCTCGGAGATGGCGTTTTCGCGCATGCCCCGGAAGAGCTCCGACCAGGCGAAGGTGTGGATCGGCAGCCACGCTTGGCCACCGCAACTAGACAGGATGCACTGCGCCGGACCGATGGCCTTGATGGCGTCGGCATAGTCGTCCAGGGTCACAGTCGCACCGGGTCGGCCGACGGAGTAGTAGATGAACTCGATGTAGGCCCCCAGTCCGGCGGCTTCCTGCATCTGCTCGACGCTCATGCTGATCGCCCAGTACATGGGGTTGGTGACCAGGATCCGCTCCACGCCCCGTCTCTTAGCCTCCCGGATCAGCAGCAGGATCTCCTCCGGTGACGAATGGCCGGTCGAGAGGGCGAGGCGCTGGTCGGCGATCAGATCGAGCATGTCCAGCACTTCGGGCAACAGCCGGCCATCGCCGGATATGCGGACGAAGGGAGCAGATGGACTGCTGCCCTGGCGGACTTCGTGTTCAGAGTGGACGGTGGGCATGTACACGATCCTGCCGTGGCCGCCTTCCATTTCGGCAAAATGCCGAACGGCGAGTTGATTCATGCCGCCGATCAGATGGTTGAGGACGATGCCGCCGAAGACCTCCAGCTCCGGAACCTGTTTGCTCACCAGATAGGCGAGTGCGGCCGTGGAATCGAAATGGTTCATGATCACCATGCCGCGCATCCCGCGATCTCTGTACTGTCTGGCCAGCTCCAGCACGTCGAGGGAGCGAGACGCTCTGTCCGGGTCCGCGTGGGCATGGATGTCAATGACATCTCGGAGGGTGTCCATCGTATACTTCCTCATTCCTGCGTGATGATTCCGTGAGCGAGACGGAAGAGCTGAGGCCATCTCAAGTCAAACCCATCACAGTGGTCGGTCCCAATGGACCTGATTGAGCGCAACATCACCAAAGCAGAAGGCGCCCGGATGAGCGCCGGCCTCGACAGGCACAAGATCGAGCATGGCGACACGACCCAGCCACGCCAGGAGTTCAGCTTCGTGGCCATGGATGGCGAGGGCTGGGTGGGAATCGCCTCCGGTCTCGTGGCCAGGACCGCCACCGGCTACGGCGACTGGATCTATCTGGCGGAGCTCTTCGTCGAGAAGGAGTATCGAGGCCGGGGACTTGGCGCCGCGCTGTTGAGCAGGCTGGAGGCACGGGCGGCCTCTGCCGGCATCGGCAATGTCTTCACCTGGACCGCGGGGTATGAGGCGCCCGAATTCTACCGGAAGCAGGGGTACGATGTCTTTCTGGAAAAGGGAGACTACTACGCCAGCGGACATGGCCGCATCGGTCTTCGCAAAGCGCTCCAGGTGACGACGAGCGCATCGTGTGATCGGCAGATCGAGACGGGACGGGTGGCCCTCATTGGGCGCCGGGCAACGGACGTGGAGCTCAACCGGATGATCGACGGCTTCAACGAGCACACAGAATCGCACGGTAATCCCAGCGGGCCGAGCGAAAGGCACAGTTTCGTGGCGATGAATGGGGACGAGTGGGTGGGGACTTCAACCGGCCTCGTCCCGAAGAAAGACGTGGGCTACGCCGACTGGTTCGGCCTGGGCGAGCTCTTCGTGGAGCAGCCGCACCGAGGCCACGGTGTGGGTGGCGATCTGCTGAAGAGGCTCGAGAGCAAAGTGGCCTCCCTCGGGATTGGGAATGCCTGGACCCTGGCACCCAGCTACGAGGCCGGGTTCTACACCCGACGAGGGTACGAGGTCTTCTTCGAAATGGAGAAGTTCCATCACGGAGGCTACAGTCAGATCGGCCTCAACAAGGCCCTTTAGTTAGCTAGACCGCACGAGAGCGTGAAGGGCCCGGGTCAGATTCCCTCGCGGCCGGACTCCAGCTCCTGGCGTGCGGCGATGAGTTCGTTCTGCAGCGTCCGCAACCGGTCGAGTTCCTCCCCTTCACCCACCGTTTCCGCTATCCGCTGAATCTCGCGTCGGGCGGCGTCGATCTTGCGGGTCAGATCCTCGCGCTGCAGCCGCCGCACATGATCCTCCCAGATCTCATTCACACTGTCGGCGACAAATGTCTGCATGGCGCACACCGTCACCAGGCGTGACAGGTTCTCGTCGATCGTGCCGAGCAGGGCGGTCATGTCCAGCTGCTGGCCACCCGTGTAGGTGTCGACCAGGAAGCCCAGCAGCCGGCGCACTTCGCTGTCGGTGAAGACCTCCATGTCGAGGCGCCGGGCCGTCTCGGCCAGGAAGCGGGGGTACTGCAGCAGCAAGGCAGCGAATTCGCGCTCCAGCTTGTTCACCGTCACCGGAGGGCCGTCAGTCGGTGGTGGCGCACCTTCCGGATCCGCCGGCGGCTCGGACCCCCTCCTTGCCGGCGGTCGCTTCTGCAGGGCGGCCAGGTCGGTCCGCAGGGCCGGCTCGTCCACCCCCAGCCTCTGGGCGGCACGTCGCAGCATGAGGCTGCGCCGCACCTCCTCCTTGCATTCGGCGATCAAAGGCAGCAGCCGTTCCAGGGCCCGGGTGCGACCGGTGACGGAATTCATGTCGATGCCGGCGGCCATGCGGTCGAGGTAGACGTCGAGAGCCGGAGGCGCCTTGTCGATGAGCTGCCGCAACTCATCGGCGCCGTTGTCCCGGCGCACGAAAGAGTCCGGATCCTGACCTGTGGGAAGCGTGACGATCCGCGCGTCCACCTCGGTGGCCAGCAGTGTCTCCACGCCGCGCTCGGCCGCCGTGCCCCCGGCCGCGTCGCCGTCGAAGAGCAGGACCACGCGTTCGGCGTATCGCGCCAGCAACCGGGCGTGGGGCGCGGTCAGTGCCGTCCCCGAGGAGGCGACGACGTTGTCGACCCCTCCCTGGGCGAGGCTGATCACGTCCATGTAGCCTTCGACAACGATGGCCGTGCCCTCCCGACGGATGGACTCCCGGGCTCGGGACATGCCGTAGAGGACACCACTCTTGTGATAGATCGGTGTCTCGGGCGAGTTGAGATACTTCGGCTCGTCATCCGGTTGCAGCGCCCTGGCGCCGAAGGCGATCGTACGGCTGGAGAGGTTCATGATGGGGAAGATGACGCGATCGCGGAAGCGGTCGAAATGGCCCCGTCCCTTGCGGCTCGCAGACACCAGACCTGCCTGCTCGAGAACCGGAGCATCGAAGCCACGCCGACCGGCCATCTCCATGAGGCCCGTCCAACCGGACAGGGCGTAGCCGATGCGGAATTCATCGATCGTCGCATCGTCTAGGCCCCGCTGGTGCAGGTAGCGGAGGGCATCGGCGCCCGCGGGCTGTCGCAGCATATAGTGGAAGTACTTGGCGGCCAGTTCGTTGGCCCGGAACAACTGGTCGTTGCGCTCGTCCTCGGCGTTGCTGCCCCCCTGCCGGGGAACCGGAATGCCGGCCCGCTCGGCGAGGAAGGTCACAGCCTCGACAAAGGAGACCTTGTCGATCTCCTGCAGGAACTTGAAAACATCGCCGCCGACGCCGCAGCCGAAGCAGTGGTAGATCTGCAACTCGGGTTGGACGTTGAAGGAGGGCGTTTTCTCATTGTGGAAGGGACACAGCCCCAGCCAGTTACGGCCCGCCTGGCGCATCTGCACGTGCTCGGAGACGACCTCGACGATGTCGCTGGCCGCCTTGATACGTTCTATCGTCTCGTCGGGGATGAGTGGCATGACGAAAGGAAGCTATCGCCCTTGATACACCCGGTCAAAATCGATGCTCGCCCAGATGCCAAGCCACAAGTTATTGTGGCAGGAAGGTCTATCGCTATACAATATTTGGTGTGATGCCCAAGCACTGAGTCCGTGCTCGGATCGGTGTGCGCCATCACAGCCATCGCTTGTGGTCGAGTTTACATTGGCGTATACTGCCACAGCGAGATAGATCGTGAGAGGCGGCTTGCCGCCACTTTGGGCAGGGCTAACCCCTATCTGCTATTCGGGTTAAGCTCGCACGGGAGGTCTCGATGCGGGGCGCCTGTACAGGGTCAGGACAGGATCGGCGATGGCTGCTGTTCCTCTCTGAGCAAGAGGCAGAATTTGCTTGACTTGACCTCTTGATACCCTATAATTTACGTCGCTTCCATAGCTTGCAAGGAATCAGTGTGCGCCGCCTGTTTTGCGGCGTGCGTGACTGTCTACATGCTACCTTTCTGAGAAACCGAATTGCGTGATTCGATGAGGAGGATTGCGGATATGTCCAGAGGCAAACAGGGGTTCACTTTCGTCGCCGCACTGGCGACGGTCGCTACCATGGCGGTCGCGCCGGCTTTCGCCGTTACGACCTCCGGCAGCGTTGCAGCGACCGACGAGCGGGCTCCCGGACCCGTTGCCAACGTAGTAGCATTCCCCGGGGCTGACGGGGTCGAGGTCACTTGGGATCTGTCCCTGTCAGACTTCGTTCGCCAGAGTCCCACGGGAAGCGATTTCACCTCGGGTGGAACCTTCGCCAACGTCAATGACGTCGCCGGCTACAATGTCTATCGCGGTGAGGGGGCGTTGGACCCAGTGCTCGTCGGCACCGTGAAGCCGGGTGAGACCTCCTTCGTCGACGCTCTGCCCGTCGGTGCGAGCTTCATCTACAGCGTCAGAGCAGCGGACAGAGCTGGCAACGAGAGCGTACCTGAAGCAGCTCTCGAGATCACCCTCGGGCCGCCGCCGATCGCTGACCTGCCGGTGGATGACATCGCCTTCAGTGATGTCGATGCCGACGAGGTCGTGTCAGAATCGCTGGTCATCGCCAACGATTCCGACGTAGAGGACGCCATCCTGAACGTTTCGATCGAGATCGTGGGCGCAGGATTCGCCGCCTCCACCGATCTGATCACTCTCGATCCTGGCAACAGCACCAGCCTCGACATCTCCTTCGCCGCCGCCGACGTGGGCAACATCAATGGCGACTATGAAGGCGTGCTGACCCTCCGTTCCAACGATCCTGACAATCGCGAGGTCATCCTCGCGCTGTCAGCCTCGATCAGTGACGGTCTTGGTGTTCCAGTGATCGATGTTTCAGCTTCCGCTCTCGCCTTCGGGTCGCAGCGCCTTCTCAATACGACAGGAACCCGTACCCTGGTCGTGAGCAACAATGGCGGGCTGCCCCTGACGGGTAGTATCGCCTTGAGCGGCGACGACTTGTCGACCGACGCTGCTGCCACCTTTGAACTCGCGGCTGACGAATCACTCGATATCGACGTGAGCTTCACACCGACTTCGGTCGGCTCTCTCACCGGCAGCCTGGTCATCACCAGCAACGATGCTGACAATCCCGAGATCACGGTGTCGATCACCGGTGGTGGCGTCGACGAGGTCACGACACCCAACGTCATTCAGGCTACTGTAACGAAGGCAACGGTTACTCTCGCAGACACCGACAGCCTGGACTTCAACGACACCACAGCCGTGGATGATTTCATCGCCCAGTTCATCGCTGACCTGGCAGAACTGCTCGGCATCGATGCTTCGCGTATCACGGGTGTGACCCTGACACAGGGCTCGATCGTCGTTGACTTCACCATCGCCAGTACCACCGACGACACGGCGGTCTCGGCACCCGACGCTCTCGATGCTCTCGAGACGGCGGTGGCTGACACCACAAGCGATCCGTTCCCGAACCTTCCCAGTGTGGAGTCGGTTGCGGACAACACAGAGGTTATCGCCCTGATTCCCGAGAATGCGGACGGGGATCCGGTCTTCGGTTGGTTTACGCGCAGCGAGGATCAGGTCGGCTTCAACGACTTCTTTGCCTTCGCTGACAACTTCGGCAGCAGCAGCGCCGATGAGACCTTCGATGCAGCCTTCGACATTGCACCGACGGACGCGCCGAACGGGGCCGTGGACTTTGATGATTTCTTCCTGTTCGCCGACAATTTCGGTTCGACGGTGGACAACGCTGCTACGATTCGGACCGCGCTCGGCGAATAACAGCACGCCGATACGTTCCAGCAGTCACAACAGGCCCCGCCAGTGTTCACGCTGGTGGGGCCGTTTTTTTGTTTTCAGGGCACTCGCCAGATGTGATTCAGATCACCTAACTCCAGCCAGGGACTACACTTTGGGGTCTGGGAGGCGTGTTTTTTCTTCTTGACCCACGCTCCTCGATCGGGTTAGCTTACCTGTTCGCAACCCAACCGGAGGCTATCCCCATGTCCGTCTTCCAACAGCGCACGACGCTGACCGTGCTGTGCGCGGCGGTTCTCGCGACCGCAGCGGTTCGAGTCGACGCGGCGGCAAGTTCTGATCCCGTCCGCTCCGTCGACAATATTCCCCCCGCTCCAGCCACCGAGATCCGTGCCCTCAATACGGGGGAGGAGATTCTCGTCACCTGGACCGCATCTGCTGACGACGCCATGTCCTTCAGCGTTTTCGGGGACGCCTACATCCCCATTGGCGGTCTGAACGGGTATCACATCTACCGGGCTGTCCAGGGCGCCGATGCGGAGCTGATCGGGACCACCGCCCCGGGTGTGGTCGAGTTCGCCGACCCCGTGGCCATCACCGGAACGACATATATCTACTCGGTCAGTCCCTTTGATGCAGACAACGAGACCCTGCCTGACATCGAGCCGGGCTCGGCCGAGGACCTGGCGCGCATCGTCTCTCTCGGTGGCGGGCCACCGGACGTCATTGTCACGACCACGGTCAAAGCACAGATGTCCTTCGACGTCGTCGTCGACGTGACTGATTCAGCCGCCGTCGAGTCTTTCACGGCTGACTTCATCACCCTCGTTGCCTCTCTGCTGGGCATCGATCCCTCACGCATCATTGTCACATCGGTGACCGAGGGCAGCACGATCGTCGATTTCAAGATCGCCGATATCGAGGGGGAAGACGACGTGCCCGCAGCCGCCGATGCCCTGGCGCAGCTGGTCACCATCGTGGCCGACGACACGGAGGACGAATTCGCCTCCATCGGTCCGGTTCTTGACCTGGTTGATGAATCCAGCGACGACGTCATCGTCATCCCGTTCCCCGTCGATACAGATGGCCTCATCGTGCTGAGCTGGTTCAGCCGCCTCGGTGACGCCGTCGGTTTCGACGACTTCTTCCTGTTCGCCGATAACTTCGGTCTGGGCGAAGGTCAGGAAGGGTACGATGCCACATATGATGTCGTCCCCAACGGCCAGGTGGACTTCGACGACTTCTTCCGCTTCGCGGATGACTTTGGCACGCCGATCGCCAATGCTGCTGAGATTCAGGCATTGCTCGGGCAGTAGGCCTCGGGCAGTTTCGCACCGACTGACGCCCCGTCCCGGGAGGACGGGGCGTTTTCGTGTACAGTTCAGCATCGCCTGTCTGTGGCTCTTGCCCGCCGTTGCCGGCGCTGTTGCCCGCTCGGCCTCCGTGGCCGCCGTCGACAACCTGCCGCCGTCGCCGCCGACGCAGGTGCGGGCCATCGATGTACCCGCAGACCAGGGCGGGGCCATCGAGATCAGCTGGGCGCTGTCTGCCGATGATGGTCCCCGTTTCCGTGGCCTCGGTGGTACGACCGCAGTCGGGGCAGGAGGACCGGTGGCCGTGTACCGCGACAACGGCGTCGACGGGTACCGCGTCTACCGGTGGCTCGAGGACGCCGGGCCGCAGCTCATCGCGGAGGTTGCTCCCGGAGTGGCGTATCACATCGACGCCACCGTCTTCAACAAGGTCACCTACGTCTACGAGGTGCGGGTCGTGGACGGACCTCACGAGGTGGGAGAACTGATTCTTCCGGGGTCGTCACAGGATCGGGCACGAGCCGCGTTTGCCCTCAATAACGGTGGCCCGCCCAGCGCAATTCCCGGTTGGTTCGATCCCAGCGACGATCGCATCGACTTCAACGACTTCTTCCTCTTCGCCGATCATTTCGGAACCATCGACGGGCAGGCGGAATACGATCCGCTCTACGACCTGAGCCCGAACAGCAGGATCGACTTCGACGACTTCTTCGTCTTTGCCGACAATTGGAGGCGGCGTCTCGGCGACAACGACCTACCAGGTCAGTGAGGAGCAGGCGCGGACTGAAAAACCCGCTTGACAATCCCCAGAGGCCTAGATACTTTACCTCCTACCTGCACAACCGACATCTTCGCGATATCACGATGCACCCATTCTGGATGCATCGGCGATCAGCAACAAAAACCCAGAGCAATAGCCTACCGACAAAAACGTCCGCGGGCAGCCTATCGCTGGCTTTGCGGCGTAGCAATAACGGTTCGACACCCCAAGAATCGCTTCTGTTTTTCCCGCTGGCGGGACTCCCCTCCACGAAGACCTGCACTTCGGCGCTTTGTGGTCGCCCGGTGTCTGGCAAGGTCCCCACAGCACAGCAGTCAACACAGGCCGGTCGCTCGATTCCGCATCGTATTTTGCGGGGTCTGTGCAATGTCCGGTTTCCCGTTTCACCTTAGCCAGCCCATCTCGGAAAGGTACCCAGTACATGCCCCCCGAGCGCACGAATGAGCGCAGTGGAAACCGCTCCCGTGGTTCCCGAAACCGAAACAACAACAACCGTTCCTCCGTAGATCGCGAACGCGGCAACGAGCGAGCTCGTATGCACGAGGCTGCAGAGCGGCTCGAGGCGGAGAGTGCCAATGGTGGTGACAGTCGCGACGCCAAGGGCGACAAGGTCAACATCATCGAACTGCAATCCATGAACATCCTCGACCAGCAGAAGCTGGCCAGGGAACTCGGCGTTGCCGATCACCACTCCCTGCGCAAGCAGGAGCTGATCTTCTCGATCCTCAAGGCCCAGACAGAACGATCGGGCCTGCTGTTCGCCCAGGGCGTACTCGAGGTCCTCGACGAAGGCTTCGGCTTTCTGCGATCACCGACGTACAACTACGTGCCCGGCCCCGACGACATTTACGTGTCGCATTCGCAGATCAAGCGTTTCAGCCTGCGTACGGGCGACACGATCAGTGGCCAGATTCGCCCCCCCCGAAACGACGAGAAATACTTCGCCCTGCTGCGGGTGGAGGTGATCAACTTCGAAGATCCCGAGGTCACCAAGAACAAGACGATCTTCGAGAATCTCACCGCCCTGCATCCCCGTGAACGGCTGCAGCTGGAGCACAATCCCAAGGACCCGACGACCCGGGTTCTCGACCTGTTGTCACCCATCGGCAAAGGTCAGCGAGGACTGATCGTGGCGCCGCCTTTCACCGGCAAGACCATGTTGCTGCAGAAGCTGGCAAACGCGATCACCACCAGGCATCCCGAATGTGTCGTCATGGTCCTGCTCATCGACGAACGCCCGGAGGAAGTGACCGAGATGTCACGCTCGGTCAACGGCGAGGTCGTCAGCTCCACCTTTGACGAGCCGGCAACAAGGCACGTGCAGGTGGCCGAGATGGTCATCGAGAAAGCCAAGCGCCTGACCGAACACAAGCGGGATGTGGTGATCCTGCTCGACAGCATCACGCGCCTGGCGCGCGCCTACAACGTGGTCACACCGCACTCCGGACGGATTCTGACCGGTGGTGTGGACTCCACGGCGCTGCAACACCCGAGGCGGTTCTTCGCCGCGGCGCGCAACGTCGAGGAAGGCGGCAGCCTGACGATCATCGGCACCGCCCTGGTCGACACGGGCAGCCGCATGGACGAGGTCATCTTCGAGGAGTTCAAGGGCACGGGCAACATGCAGGTCACCCTTGATCGCCGCCTGAGCCAGCGCCGCACATGGCCGGCCATCGATGTGACGCAGACGAGCACGCGCAAGGAAGAGCTCCTGCTGTCCGAATTCGAGCTGTCCCGATCCCATATCCTGCGCCGGATCCTCAATCAGATGGGCGTCGTGGAAGGCATGGAGTTCCTGCTGGAGCGCATGGACGGTACGGAGAGCAACGAGGAGTTCCTCAAGGCCATGAACGACTAACAGCCGAGCATGGAGCCGGCGAGCGGCTCATGCTCGGGGCGGCGTTGGAGACCGACTCGGCCTGCGGCCTTCGCGGCTCAACGCCTGGTACAGTGGACGGGAGAGTTGAGCAGGGGAGTCAGATGCGCTCTTGCTGCCCTGTAGTGGTACCTTATTTTATTATGCTCCAGTCATTTACGGGCGTTTCCCAGAGGCAAGCACATGAAAGAAGGCATTCACCCCGATTACCGGCAGGTCGTTTTCCACGACCTGAGTTCCGACTTCAAAGTGCTCACGAGGTCGACGGCGTCATCGAGCGAGATGGTCAAGTGGGATGATGGCAACGAATACCCCGTCATCAAATTCGACCTCAGTTCGGCCTCGCACGCGTTCTACACTGGCAAGGACCAGCAGTTGAACGACAAGGGTGGCCGCATCGAGCAGTTCCGTCAGCGGTATGCTGAGCAGCAAGCCGCGCAGCAAGCTGCGGAGAAGAAAGCCGTCGACGAGAAGGCTGCTGCCGAGCAGCAGACAGCTGCTGCACCTGCAGTTGAGGCCCCAGCAGAAGCGGCGACTGCCGACAGCTAGTTCACAGCGTTTCCGATATCGGGTGATGGGTCGTGGTGCCGCCAGGCGCCGCCACGTCCATCACCCTTTTTTTTGACCGCACAGGAGATGGATGGCAGCCAGCGAGGAAAAGCGGACGGAAGACCTGCCCATAGGCGGCCAGGCCGTGATCGAAGGTGTCATGATGCGGGCGGACAATCGCATCGTCACGGCCGTGCGCACTGCCGACGGACAGATCGTCGTGCATGAGCAGGTGCATGAGCCCTGGGGTCTGCGCCTCGGCCTGCGCCGGATTCCAGTACTTCGTGGCGCCGTCGCCTTTATCGAGATGATGATCATCGGCCTGCGGACGTTGAACCTGTCCGCCGACGTGGCCATGCAGTCGGAGCGACAGGAACGTGGTCTGGCTCCCGCTGCCCAGACCTCGTCCGGGTGGAAGGACCGTGCCGCTCTCGCCGCGACGCTGGTGGTTTCGCTGGCTCTCGGAATCGGTGTGTTCTTCTTCCTGCCGTTGGCCGCAGCGCAGGCGGCGGGCACCGCCAAGGGCGCTCTCGAGTTCAACCTGATCGCCGGAGCCGTCCGTACCACGATCCTCATCGGCTACATGTGGGGCATCGGACACTGGAGCGATATCCGACGCGTCTTCGAATACCACGGCGCCGAGCACAAGAGCATATACACCATGGAAGCCGGCGCCGATCTGACGGTAGCTGAAGCGCGCGACTTTGATCGGCTCCATCCCCGTTGCGGCACGAGCTTCCTCCTTATCGTCGTCCTTCTCTCCATCTTCATCTTTGCCCTGGTGGACTCGGCTTTCGCCGATGTCTTCGGTCACGCTCAGAGCCTGGTAGAGCGTTTCATGACTCACATGAGCGTGCTGCCCCTTATCTCCGGCATCAGCTTCGAGCTGCTGAAGCTGTCGGGACGCAAGCGCAATCACCCGGTGACCCGCCTGCTGATCAAGCCGGGCCTTTGGCTGCAGCGGATCACGACCAAGGAGCCGGCTGACGATCAGATCGAGGTCGCTCTCGTGGCCCTGAGGCGGGCCCTCGGTCAGGAGACGGAGGTCAGCTACTCGCCCCTGGCGGAATGGCGGCGGTCCCTGACCGAAGCGCCGCTGCCTGTGCCGGCAACCGGCGGCTCGGCGTAGGATCCATGCTCGACAAGCTCTCCGACATCGAGGACCGCTACAACGATCTGAGTGAGCGGCTTTCAGATCCCGAGATCGCCAAGCGTCCCAACGAACTGCAGCGACTGGCGCGTGAGGCAGGCGACCTGAAAGAGTCCGTCGAGGCGGCCGGGCGATACCGGCAGGCCCTGGCGCGTCGGGAAGAAGCCGAGCAGATCATCGCCGGCGGCGAGGATGAGGAGCTGGTCGAGCTAGCCAGGGCCGAGTTGGCGGAACTGGCCGGTGAAGTCGACGGCATCGAAGCCGAACTGCGGCTGCTGCTGATCCCCAAGGATCCCAGCGACAGCCGCAACGCCATCGTCGAGGTGCGCGCCGGCGCCGGAGGCGATGAGGCCGGCCTGTTCGCCTCGGACCTGTACCGCCTCTACGAGCGCTACGCCGAACGCAACCGCTGGTCGATGGAGCCGTTGTCCTCGAGTCTCAATCCGTCAGGCGGGTTCAAGGAGGTGATCTTCATGGTCTCCGGTGACGGCGCCTTCGGCTGTCTGAAGTTCGAGAGCGGCGTGCACCGGGTGCAACGCGTGCCCAAGACCGAGACAAGTGGCAGAATTCACACGTCCGCCGCTTCGGTGGCGGTTCTGCCCGAGGCGGAGGATGTCGACGTCAAGGTCGATCCCGAAGACCTCGTGATCGACGTGTACCGCTCCAGCGGTCCCGGCGGACAGAGCGTCAACACAACCGATTCGGCCGTGCGTATCACGCACAAGCCCTCGGGTCTCGTCGTCAGCTGCCAGGACGAGAAGTCACAGCTGAAGAACAAGGCGAAGGCCCTCAAAGTGCTGCGGGCCCGCCTGTTCGACCAGAAGAAGGCGGAGCAGGAGGCGAAGATGTCGCAGGAACGCCGGCAGCAGATCGGCTCCGGCGACCGCAGCGCGAAGATCCGCACGTACAACTATCCTCAAGGACGGGTGACCGATCACCGGGTGGGTCTCCACCTCCATCAGCTGGACGACGTACTCGACGGTGGCATCGGGCCCTTCGTCGACAAACTCACCGAGGCCGACCAGGAGCGGCGCCTCGCAGACAGCGGGTCCAGCACGACAGCTTGAGCGAAGAACGCACGTGGAAGCTGCTCGACCTGCTGGGGGAAGCCACCGGATTTCTGGCGTCGAAAGGCCTGGAGAGCAGCCGCCTCGAAGCCGAGTGCATGCTCGCCGCCGCTCTCGATGTGCGCCGCATCGACCTCTACCTGCAGTTCGAAAGAGTCCTGACGGCAATCGAGGTCGAGGGTTTCCGCTCCCTCGTACGCCAGCGCCTGACCGGCCGTCCTCTCCAGTACATCACCGGCGACGCCGGTTTCCGCCTGCTGGACCTGCAGGTCGACGAGCGGGTCCTCGTTCCCCGGCCCGAGACAGAGATCCTCGTGGAGGAGGCCCTCGATTTTCTGGGCGAGGAGCCGACCGGTGAGATCCTCGACGTAGGCTGCGGCTCTGGCGCGATCGCCGTGTCCGTCGCCCGGGAGTGCGAGGCGGCCCGCGTGCTGGCCACCGACGTGTCGAGGCCGGCACTCGCCGTAGCCCGGGGAAACGCCGAACGCCACGGCGTGGCGGAGAGGATAGGGTTTCTCTGCGGCGATCTGCTGGCGCCGCTTCTGACGGGTGCCCGTTTCGGCGCCATCCTCAGCAATCCGCCCTACATCGCCAGCGCCGAGATCGCCGATCTGCAGCCCGAGGTGCGCGACCACGAACCCCGTCTCGCCCTCGATGGTGGCGAGGATGGCCTCGACCTGATCCGGCGCCTCGTGCCTCTGGCTGCGGCACACCTGCTGCCCGGTGGACGACTGCTCCTGGAGGTCGGCTCCGGACAGTCCGGGACGGTGGAGGCCCTGCTCAAGGATGCGGGATTCGAGGCCTCCAGCGTGTCCACACGGCCCGATCTGGCGGGCATTCCCCGGGTCGTGACGGGCGCCATGCCCATCTGAGGTGTCACCGCCAGCTCCCGGCGGTGTCCCTGGTCTGATACGTTCCGGTGACCGGCACAGGTCACCAGATCAGTCCAGAACTTCCATTAATACAGACAGTTACGCCGGTCAGGTATCGCCTGGCCCGGGGCTTGCAGAGTGGACACCACCCCAGCATTGGGTCCGGTACACGGTGCATCATCAACACCTGCACATTTGTGCTTGACACAGTGCACAAACGATCCCTATGCTTTTGTGCAGCACAGAATGTGTCGCACATGCGTGGCCGCCCCGGTCGCGATTCATCCTCAAGGAGCACGATCCATGGTATCCGCCAAACTCAAGTCCGGCCGCAGCGCCAACGGCGAACCACCAAAGGACCGCGAAAAGGCCATGGAACAGGCCCTGGCACAGGTGGAGAAGCAGTTCGGCAAAGGCGCCATCATGCGACTGGGCGAGAATCATGTGGTCGATGTCGACGTCATTCCCACGGGTTGCCTGTCCCTCGATGCCGCCCTGGGTATCGGCGGGCTGCCCCGCGGTCGTGTCGTCGAGATGTTCGGTCCCGAATCGGCCGGCAAGACCATGTGTGCCCTGCAGGCCGTGGCCCAGGCACAGAAGCGCGGTGGGACGGCGGCCTTCGTCGACGCCGAGCACGCTCTCGATGTCACCTTCGCTCGTCGTCTGGGTGTGGATGTGGACAACCTGCTCGTGTCGCAGCCCGACTGCGGTGAGGAGGCTCTCGAAATCACCGATACCCTGGTGCGTTCCGGGGCCATCGACGTCATCGTCGTCGATTCCGTGGCGGCTCTCGTGCCCAGGGCCGAGCTCGAAGGAGACATGGGTGACTCGCAGATGGGGCTGCAGGCGCGGCTCATGTCGCAAGCGCTGCGCAAGCTGACCGGCTCCATCCAGAAGTCGCGTACCACGGTCATCTTCATCAATCAGCTGCGCATGAAGATCGGTGTCATGTTCGGCAGTCCCGAGACCACCACCGGTGGCCGGGCGCTCAATTTCTACGCCTCCGTGCGGCTCGATATCCGCGGCATTGGCAGCATCAAGGACGGCGACGAGATCATCGGTCGGCGCACGCGAATCAAAGTGGTCAAGAACAAAGTGGCGCCACCGTTCCGCGAGGCCGAGTTCGACATCATGTTCCGCGGCGACGATGTGGGTATCTCCCGCGAGGGTGACCTCATCGATCTCGGTGTCCAACACCGCGTCGTCGACAAGAGCGGCACCTGGTTCTCTTACGGGGGCGAACGCCTCGGCCAGGGCAAGGAAAACGCCCGCGTCTATCTGCGCGAAAACCCGAAGATGGCGGGACAGATCGAAGACGAGGTCCGCAAGCTTCTCGATATCCAGGTCTCCGGTGACGGTCCCGACAGTCCTGAACCCACCCCTGACGCCGAGGCCGGCGCAAAAACCAAGGATCGGCAGAAGGCGGCAGCCTGAATTCAGGAGCGGTCCGCGGCAGTCTTCATCTGCGGCCGCCAGCCCTGCCACGGGCCGCTCCCTCCCCAATCCCTGATCCCCAACTCCCTCTCCCTCAACCCCGCTGACCCCAGATCCCGTCCTCCACGGAAGGGCTGTCCTCGCCTCAGGACAGCCCTTTTCGTTATTTCGTCACAGCAGCCCGCAGGGCTCATTATCGGGCTGCCAACGGAGCCTCTCTCTCAGCGGGCTGTCATGAATCTGCGCGTCCTGATATCCGCCGACGAAGTCCGTCGGCGTGTCGAGCAACTTGCCGAAGAGGTGGCCACTGACTTTGCGGGTCAGCAGCCTGTCGTCGTCGGTATCCTGAATGGCGCCGCTCCCTTCATGCTGGACCTGCTGCGATTGCAGCCAGAGGACCTGGCGCAGAATCTGCTCTACGACTTCATCGACGCCACGTCGTACAGCGGCACGGAGTCGACAGGCACTGTCGAGGTGTCACGTCATCTCACTGTCGACATCAGGGACCGGCCCGTGCTCGTCGTCGACGGCATCGTCGATACCGGGCGCACACTGGCGGCCGTGCTCGAGGTCCTGCGTGAACACCAACCGGCCGAGATCCGTACCTGTCTCCTGCTCGATAAACTCAGTGCCCGGCTGGTCGATGTTCCCGTCGACTACCGGGGTTTCGAGATCGAAGATCTGTTCATCGTCGGTTATGGTATGGATCTCGATGGCCGATACCGAGGTCTGCGCCACATTGCCGTCGTCAATGAGACGGACTACCTATGACCCCGAAGAAAGTGCTTATCACGGGCGTGTACGGACTCATTGCGGGGGCCGTCTACCGGCGTCTCAGCGCCCTGCCCGAGCGCTACGAAGTCCACGCCCTGGCGCGCCGTGCGGAGCCCTCCGAGCGAGCCACAAAGGAACGGCTCGACATTCCTGACGACCGGTTCTCCATCGTGGACATGGCGGATCTGGACCGCGTTGAAGAGGCCTTCGCCGGCATGGATACGATCATCCACATGGCAGCCGACCCGCGTCCGGACGCCAGCTGGGACAGTCTGCTGCAGAGCAACATCGTCGGTGCCCGCAACGCCTTCGAGGCGGCCGTCCGCCGGGGTGTCGGGCGGGTCGTCTACGCCAGCTCCATCATGGTCTCCTGGGGATACCAGGCTGAAGATCCGTACAAGGCTCTGTCGGAGGGGCGGTTTGGTGAACTCGATCCACAACAGATCCCTGTCGTGACCCATGAGTGGCCAACCCGGCCGACGGGACTCTACCCGGCGAGCAAGGTCTTCGGCGAGGCCCTGGCAAGATACAGTGCCGACGTGCACGACCTGTCGTCACTCTGTCTGCGCATCGGCTGGGTCAACGCCGAAGATCATCCCCATCGACCCGAAGCGGGTGCGGTGTGGTGCAGTCAGCGTGATATCGTGCAGCTCGTGGAGAAAGCCGTCGAGGCTCCCGATGATCTGAAGTTCGGCATCTTCTACGGTGTTTCGGACAACAAGTGGCGCTGGGTGGATATCGATCACACGCGCGAGGTCCTCGGCTACATCCCGCAGGACAGCGCCGAGGCCAGGCTAGCAGCAGGCTAGACCGAGGCGACCAGCTCGTGGTCGAAGATGGCGGCCACCAGGTCGTCGCGCACGACGGCTGGTAGATCGGCAAACTGCAGGCGCACGTGCCAGCCCTCCTCCTTCTGCGTCTGATCCACGATCAACAGGTGGGCGCCGCCGAGGGGGAAGGGGCCGTCGTATTCGGGGTCGACGACCACCTCGGCGTGGCGTGGCACGGGATCCTCCTGGAAGGTGCTCAGACCGCCGCCGCTCAGATCGATAAGCGTGGCGTCCTGCCTCTTCGTCGCGGTTTCGGCGACCCGTTCCGGGGTGATCTCCTCCACACCCACCGGCAAGGCGTAGAGACGGATGGGTGCATTGATCCGAATGCGATAGAAGTCGCGCTGTTGCACGCGCTCGAGCTCCTCGGCATGACGCAGGCGAATCGTCGTCGTGTGCTCCACGACTTCGAGGATCTCGGTGCGAAATCTGTATTCCGTGTCACCGTCGCGCCAGAAACGCACCTTGATCCTGGCACCTGCCTCCACCCGTGACAGCAGGTGATCGTCATCGCGCCGCAGCGGCACGGCGGTGACGGCGCGCTCGTCCCGCCCCACGACGACACACTGGATGAAGCCGGCCTCCTGCCCGTGGGGCCAGACCATCAGCTTCTGGCCGGGTGTCAGGGTGCGGGTTGTGTAGAAGCGCTGGGCCACGGAAGGTCGGTCAAACCCCAGGCGCTTGCGGGCGGAGGCGAGCTTGCGCAGTTCGGCCTGGTTGTCTGTTTCGTCCGCCAGGCGACCCGCATGCTGGTCGAAGACCTTCAGTGACGTGAGCAACAGCAGGGGGTCATGCATCCTGTGCCGTCGGCTCAGGTCGTAGAGCATGTGGATCTGGGACGGCGACAGGTGGCGCTCGAGTCCGGTAGCCGAGAACGCGAGGCGGGTCCGGCGACGGCTGCGCCAGATCGTGGCGATATAGGTCAGCACCGTCGCCGCGAGCAGGGCCAGCAGCATGCCGGCCATCAGCAACCCCAACCAGCCCAGTTCACCAGAACGGGGCCGGATGTACGGCAGGACTTCCTCGTAGGCTGAGTTCATCTGATATTTGCCGCCTCCGACCGGAATATATGAGAATCAGCGGATCTGGAAGGAGTTCCACCATGTCCACCCAGGACGTCATCCTGAGCGACCTGTCCGTCTGCCTGCCGGGCAGCGCCCTGACTCGCAGTCCGCGACAGCCCGGCTCGTGGATGTTGTTCGACTACGAAACCAAGGCGGCTGGCGATCTGCCTGCCATTTCCGGCACCATGGTCTACGGCGCCGGGCGCCTGTCCTCGCCGCCGCTATCGCTGCCGCTACCGGTAGAGGGCTGGTACTCCATCTATCTGGGCTGCTGGCATGATATCCATGCGGGCGGCTCCCAGCTGCGGCTGCAGTTGAGCGACGACCGGTTCTATCGGCAGGTCGAACCGGAGGTGGTCAGGCCAAAGGACGGAGACTTCCCGGGGCACACCTTCGGGCCCGGCGAGGCAACGGAGGTGTTCTGGCGTGTGGCCCATCTGTCCTCTTCGTCGCTGCGCATCGACCGGGTCCGTCTGTTCAACGAGCTTGCGGGCCGCGGCGTGCAGGCTGCCGATCGCGACGCCTGTCTCGCATGGGTGCGGCTGCGACCGGCGACGCGTGCCGATCGCAACCGTTACGAAGGAAAGGGAGATACCGAGACGCCGGCGACGCAGTTCGGTATGTACGACAACGGCAACTGGTTTCAGAAGGGCTGTGTCACCGACGACGACCTGCGCGCCTCCATCGACTGGTTCGCCGATACCGACATGACCCGGGTGTTGTGGGGGTGCTACTCCAATGAGGGGGCCTGTTATCCGAGCCGCATCGCCGAGCCGATGGCACGGGACCCCGAGGTCACCCGCTGCGTACAGGAGTTCCTGGCGCGTGGTGTCGATCCACTGGCCCTCGCCCTGGCACACGCCGCTGAGGTGGGCGTCGGTCTGTATCCCAGCTACCGCATCGGCGGGCGCCGTGCGGCACCCACGGTGCTGACGACGAATGAGATGCCCTTCTTCGACGCCAATCAGGACAAGCTGTGTGTCGCGGCGGACGGCACACCCACCTGTCACTACAGCTTCGCCTACGCCGAAGTCCGGCAGTACTTCACCGACTTGCTGCGGGAGGTCGTGGAGACCTACGACGTACCCGGTGTTCACTTCCTCTTCGTCCGCTCCAATCCCTTCGCCCTGTACGAAGACAAGACGCTGGAAGAGTACAGGCAGGCCCATGGCACCGATCCGCGTGACCTGCCCGAGGACGATCCCACCTGGTGGATCCACCGGGCCGAATACCTGAACCAGTTCGTTCGGGGTCTGCGCAGTATGCTCGACGAGGTGGGAGAGGCAAAGGGTCGTCGCCTCGAACTGGCGGTTTCGGTACCGCCACTGGACAACGGACCTGCATGGTGCGTCGATGGTGCTACGTGGGCGCGGGAAGGGCTGGTCGATTATCTGATCATCCACGCCGGCGGCATTCTGTCCGTCGACGGTGTGCACCAATACCGAGAGGCCATCGCCGGAAGTGAGACCGAACTCATCGTCGACTTCTACCCTCGCCGCATGCCAGCGCGGGCGAGGCTGCTGCGCGCCCTGGAATACTACGAGGCGGGAGCCGAGGGTTTCTGTTTCTGGGACGGACAGTCTCGTGTGGCGAGAGCCAGCGAATTCGCTACCGGGCGCCTGCTCGGCCACCGGACAGATCTGGCCCGCTGGGCGCAGGAGATGGAGGATCCCTTCCGCGTCGTCCCGTTGCGGACGCTGCAGGGGTATTCGATGGACCGGCGATACTGGACACTGACCAGCGGTTGAGGAGGCCGGGCTGTCAGGCCAGGATGTCTTCGATGTACGTCGCCAGGCGGTCGACCTCGTCTTCGGTGTTGAAGATGTGTGTGGAGAAGCGCAGGCAGTTGTAGTCCTCCGCCTTCGCCTTGACGTCCGGGTCGGTGGCGAAGGCGTACGTGCCCTGGGCATTCTTGACGATCATGTTGTGTTCGCCGAACAACCACTTCGAGATCTCGGCCCGTTTCATGCCATCGACGGCGAAGGTGACGAGGCCGCTCGATAACTCCGGCTGCGTCGGAGTCAACAGGCGGAGCCGGGGTACCTGCAGCAGGTGAGTGCGCAGCCGGTTGCTCAACTGGCGGCAGCGGGCCTCGACGACATCACGACCCAGGGTGTTGTGAAAGTCCATGGCCACGCCGTGGCCGATGATGTGTGCCACGTTGCGTGTTCCCATGGAGGCTGAGTAGACATTATAACCCGAGTACAGGCTGACGGGGTGGACGCGATCCTGCACTTCGCGGCGGATGTAGAGCAGGCCGCTGCCCTTGGGGGCCAGCATCCACTTGTGGCTGCTCGAGGCGTAGGTGTCCACACCGAGAGCCCTGAGGTCCACGTTCAGCATGCCCGGAGCGTGAGCGCCGTCGCAGACCAGGATGATCCCTCGGGGGCGGGTGATGGCGGCCACATCTGCCAGGGGGTAGACCATGCCGGTGATCGTGTCCACGTGCATGAGGCTGACGACCCGGGTACGGGGGGTCAGGTGCTGCTCGAACACACGGAGGAACTGCTCCTTGTCGCGCACGGGGTTCGGCATCTTCAGGTAGTTGACCCGAACGCCCAGATGCTTCTGCAGATGCTCCCAGCAGCAGATACCGCCCCCGTGTTCGTGGTTCGTTGTCAGGATCTCGTCGCCTGGGTCCAGGTCGATGCCGCCGGCGACCTGATTCATACCCTCCGTCGTATTGCGTGTGATGGCCACTTCGGTCAGGTCGGCGCCAATGAACTCGGCGGCCCGGCCACGGGCCTCTTCGGCCTTCTTGCTGACAGGCCCCCAGACATTGTGGTTCGGGTTGCCCTCCAACTGGTTGAGAAAGCTGGAGACGGTATCGGTGACGACACGTGGGGCGGCGCCCACGCTGCCCGTGTTGAAGTGCACCAGCCCCGGATTGAGCTGAAACTCCTGGCGCACCCGGCGCCACAGGTCGTTCCCGGCCAGGGCGTCTGTCTCGGTGCGCAGCGTCCCCAGCCTGTCGCCGACGCCCTGTGCCAGTTCCGGCCACATCTGCGCCGCCGCCGTCGCCGCGGCCAGTCCCTTGACGAATGCACGTCGTTCCATTGGTAGAGCCCCTTTCCGGCCACAGTGTATCTACCGTCCGCGCCCCAGGCAACCGCGGACGAGCCCTGCGGTTGTGGTCGCCGGAAGGCCGGCTTTTGTTTGGGTCACACCCTTCAGCTCAAGGAGCCAGGAACCGATGCGTTTCTCTGCCATGATCCCCGTTGCACTCCTGGGTCTTGTCGCCCTCGCCGTCGTCGAACCTACGCCCGCGGCGGCACAGAAGGCGGTGGCCATCAAGACTCTTCCTTTCAGCGCCGCGCGCAAGGCGGGAAACACTCTGTATGTCAGCGGTCAGGTAGCGCGCACGCCGGATGGTCAGGACGTCAAGGCATCTGTCGACGCCGAGACCCGGCAGGTGATGGACAATCTCGGCCGTGTCCTGAAAGAGAACGGCTACAGCTTCGAGGACGTGGTTAAAGCCACTGTCTACCTCGAGAGCATCGAGGACTATCACGAGATGAATGCGGCGTACGCTTCGTACTTCAAAGAGGGGGTGTTCCCGGCGCGGGCCTGCATCGGCGGCGCCGAGCTGGTCTTCGATTTCAAGGTCGAGATCAGCGTCATCGCCTATGCCGAATGATTGACGGGAGGAGTCGAAACGTGAGAATCGGACAGCTGGCCGTCAGCCTGGCGGTTGCCATCGCTCTTTGCCTGCCACATTCGTCGGGGGCCGCCGAACCCTCCGACGATGAGATTCTCCAGATCCTGAGAGCCCGGATCGACACCTTCCAGCAGAGCGTCGGCATCGTTGTGGGCATCGTCGATTCGTCCGGCACGAGGATCGTCGGATACGGGCCTCGCCACGCGGGCGGAGCGGATGTCGTCAACGGCACGGCGATCTACGAGATCGGTTCGATTTCGAAGGTTTTCACATCGATTCTGCTGGCCGACATGGTGCACAAGGGTGAGGTCTCTCTCCGAGATCCGGTATCCGCCTACCTGCCCTCAGAAGTACAGTTGCCGACGCGATCCGGACGGGAGATCTCGCTGCTGGATCTGGCGACACATCGCTCCGGCCTGCCCCGCATGCCGGAGCAGATGCAGATGACGGAGGAGCCAGCCGCTTTCCTCTCTCCCAGATGTATGCTTTCCTGTCGACGACGACTCTGTCGTACGATATCGGCGAGCGCTACTACTACTCGAATCTGGCTTTCGGGCTGCTGGGTCAAGCCCTGGCCAACCGGGCGGGGTCCGAATTTGAGACACTCCTGCTGGAACGCGTTTGCCGTCCCCTCGGTTTGACTGACACGCGCGTGAGTTTGAGCGGTGAGCAGGAACTGCGGCTGGCGGGCACCCACAACTGGCACCACGGCAAGACGCCCCCACTCGAATGGGACACCATGGCCGCCGCCGGCGGTGTGCGGTCCACGGCGAAGGACCTGCTGACCTTCCTCGCGGCGAACATGGATCTGTCGTCGGCCCTCGGCTTTCCGTTGCAGATGTCACACCTGGATCGACGGGAGGCATCCGGGTCGGCGCTGAGGATGGGACTCGGCTGGCACATTCTGTCGAATCATGGCCGGGAGTTGATCTGGCACTCTGGCGCCACATTCGGCAACATGACGTTCGCCGGATTCGACAAGGAAACCCGGCGTGGCGTCGTGGTTCTGTCGAACGCCCGGGGGATCATCGATGACATCGGTATTCATCTTCTGGATCCAGATTCGAAGCTGGCGGATTTCAAGGAGGTCGTGCCGCTGCCGGCAGCGGTGGATGTACCCTTCGAGAAACTCGAAAGGTATGCCGGCGAGTACGAGCTGGGACCGAACTCAGTCCTCAACATCGACGCCGAAGACGGCAAGCTGTACGCGAGCTTGAACGAAGGCCTGAGAACCGACCTTCTGGCAGCTTCCGAGACCGAGGTCTTTTCGAGGATGTCGCCAGGCGTCATGGAATTCGACGTGGACCGAGCGGGAGAAGTGGACGGTCTGACCGTCCGGGTCTACGGGTATGAGCAGGAAGCCAGAAAGCTGGAGCACTATCGCCGTCCGCCTCAACGGACCCAGGTGGCCAGCAAGGGAGACCTGGCGCGTTTCGTCGGCCGCTATCGGTTTCCCGACGAGCAGGTAGCCGTGGTCGGTCTCGCCGACAGCCAGCTGTCAGTATCCGTCGGCGGTCAGCTACGGATGCCGCTGGTGCCGACGAAGGACGGGTTCTTTGCCCAGGCCGCAGAGGCGGAGCTCATGTTCGTTGAGGACGAGGCGGGCCACGTGACCGAAGTCGTGGTCCATCAGGAGGGCGGGCACCGCGCCCCGAGGATCGGGGACTGAGGCATGATCCGGGTCAGAGATCTGTGGAAGACATTCAAGTTGTCGCGCAAGCAGAAGAAGGAGATCGGGCGTGAGCACGAGGGCGACGTGGCTCACGCCGTGGCCGGCATCAGCTTCGACTGCGAGCCGGGCAGGATCTTCACGATTCTGGGTCCGAATGGTGCGGGAAAGACGACGGCCCTGCGGATGATCGCGACGCTGATGGATCCGACCTCCGGATCGATTGAGGTCGGCGGCTATGACACGGTCACAGACGCCGGCAGCGTGCGCCAGCAGATCGGATTCCTGACGGGCTCGACCAAGCTGTACGACCGGCTGACCCCGCTGGAAGTGATCCGCTTCTACGCCGACACGCACAGCGTGTCGAAGGCCGACTTCGAGCGCCGCCTGGACGAGCTGTCGGCCTTGCTCGGCATGCAGGAGTTCATGGACAAACGAATCGGCAAGCTGTCCACGGGCATGACGCAGAAGGTGTCGATTGCCCGGACGATGATCCACGATCCCCAGGTCCTGGTGTTCGATGAACCCACGGCGGGACTGGATGTGATCGCCTCACGCACGATCGTCGACATGATTCAGCGATGTCGAACCGCCGGCAAGACGGTGATCTTTTCGACCCATATCATGGGCGAAGTGAGCCTGCTGAGCGATGACCTGGCGATCATCCATCGGGGCAAACTGTGCTACAACGGGTCCTTCGCCGATTTTCGGTCCCAATCCGAGAGCGATTCGATGGAGCAGGAGTTCATCCGGCATCTCGACGAGGCACCGGCATGATTCTGACACTGGTGAAGAAAGACCTGCTCGACACGGGCCGCGATCGCCGGACGATCATCACCAACATCCTGGCACCGATGCTGTTGTTTCCGGTGCTGATCTTCGTGATCACCACAGTCGGGTCCGCTCAGATGAAGGAGGCACAGGAGCGCGTCCTGGATGTGGCGATGATCACCCAGGGCAATGCCGAGTTGTTCCGGGACATGATTCTCGCCAAGGGCGATCTGCTGATGGCGGAAGGGGAGTTCCGCATTCGCGAGGACCTGAACCTGTCGCAGTCGCGAGCGATGATCGTGGCCGACAGCCTGGATGCGGCGATCTACTTCGACCCGGACTTCGACCGGCTGGTGGCAGCCGGCCTGCCCGGCCGCGTCTCCTTCTACTTCAAGGAGACCGACCAGGGAAGGGAGGAGAGAAAGCGTCTGTCCACGCTCCTCGACAAGTACCGCGACCTCGTCTACGAGCAGCGAATCCGGGGCCTCGGGCTCGACCCGCGACTGGCGCTCCACCCGGTCGAGATCAACCGGTTCAATCTTGCCTCGGACAAAGAGCGATTCGCCTTTGTCGTGGCCGCCGTGGTTCCGTACATCTTTATCCTGTTTTCGCTGATCGGCTGTATCCATCCAGCGACGGATTTGTCGGCGGGGGAGAAGGAGCGGGGCACGCTGGAGACGCTGCTCACCATTCCGGCGTCGCGCGGCCAGATTCTGATTGCGAAGTTTCTCGTCGTCTTTCTGAGTGGCCTCTGCTCGGCGGCCATCTCGATGACCGGACTGTACGTCGGATTCCGGTTCCTGGCCGAGGGTTCGTCCGACATTCACAAGGCGATCGCGGCGCTGGTGGAGCCCCAGGTCGTGATCATGGTCCTGTTCCTGCTGCTGCCAGTCACGATCCTCTTCGCTGCCATATCACTGACTCTCGGGATCTACGCCAAGTCCTACAAGGAAGCGCAGTCCATGCTCGGTCCGGTGATGATGTCCGTCTTCGTGCCGCTCTACATCGGCGTGATCCCAGGTCTGCGGTTGAGCTACGCCACGGCGGCGGTGCCGATCCTGAATGTTTCACTCTCCATCAAGGCCATCGTCGCCGGGACGGCAGATCCCCTGGCTCTCGTCATCGTCTACCTGTCACTGATGCTGACGGCGGGAACAGCGCTCTTCGTGTGTTCGCGGATGTTCCGCCGGGAATCGGCAGTCTTCCGGACCTGATGCAGGGGTGGGAGATATTCCGCGGAACTCGTCGGATGCTGTACATTTGATGTGAAAACTGAAGGATGGCTCAGAGTATCTGTGGTCGGTGCAATCCCTCTGGAGGAAGACACCATGAGGCAACGGTGGTCACAATGGCGCTGGGTACTCGTGGCGATCGCGGCGGCGAGTACACCATCTCTGGCGGACGTGTTCCAGTTTGAGACCAGGACCGACTGGGAGACGTGGAGCTTTCCTCCGGGGGTTTTTGTACAGGGTGACGATGGCAGCATCACGCTGAATCGCACCTCGCGGGAGATCAACGCTTCGGCCAACGCCCGTGAGTTTCTCCACGCGGTGAAGAGCACCCGGGATCTTGTGCCCGGCGGCGTTCGTGTGTTCTCCGCGGCAGAGATGGCGGACAATCTCATCGACCAGGATCCTGCCACCTGGTGGCAACCCTCGGCAGATGATGTGCTCCGCGACTGGTGGATCGAGGTCGACCTCGGCCGCATGGTGTACGCCACGAAGATCCGCTTGACCTTTCCCGACACGACAGGCGCCGAGCCCTTCCGCAACTTCAGCGTGTACGTCAATGACGGAGAGCGCTCCGTCGCGGCGAAGGACATCTTCCAGTTCATTCGCGTAGGACGCACGACCGAGCCCAATCGGGAGCGCGTCGTCGAATACACGCTGTCGACCCTCGATCCGGGACCGGCCACCGGCGAGCACCTGGTGACGGCTGACACCCTCGACTACGCCGCCGTCCAGTACATCCGCTTCGTTCCCGAGCATGTCCAGCCGGGGGCGGCGCTGGCCGAAGTCGAGGTGATCGCCATCGGCGACAACATCGCGCTCGGCACCGTCCTGCGCGGGGGCTCGGTCCGTGCCGGCACCAGCATCGGCAACAGCGGCGCTTTCAGCGACGGCGACCACAACACATCCTGGACCATGTCCGGATCCCTCGCCTGGGATGAGAACGGCCACTGGTACGAGTGGGACCTCGGGGCGGCGTTCTGGCTCGACCGCATGGTGATCGAGGCGGGGGCCCCCATCGTCTACGGCGGCAACGCCCGGATCAACGGCATACAGATCGCCACGTCCGACGGCACGCCGACCGGCGGCCTGACAGCGTCACGAGTCCAGAGCGCCTTCGACTACGAGTTCCTGAGTCACATCGATGCCACGCGGGCCCCCGTTCGCTCGCTGTACGACCTGCAGTTCGAGCCGCGCAAGACACGGCACATCTTCTTCCACCGCACCTCCATTCTGCAGGGATTCAAGACCTTCTACCTGATTTTCGAGCAAGCCCTGTACGGCACGGGTCACGTTGCCGAAGTCGACATGGTATCAGACTTCATCGATCTGGGGGGGGCCAGCAGCATCCGCTGGCTCACGTGGGATGCCGACCTGCCCGAGGGGACCTATGTCGAGATCCGCTCGCAGACGGGCGACACCTTCTTCATCGAGCAGAAGTTTTACAACAAGAATGGCATCGAGGTCTCCGAGGCGCAGTGGAACAAGCTGCCCAAGTCACAGAAGCAGGACATCGTCGAGATCCAGCGTCCGGGGTCTGACTGGTCGGGCTGGAGCCAGGTGTACCTGGAGCAGGACGGCGCGTTTCTGTCGCCCTCGCCGCGCCGGTATGTACAGCTGCAGGTCAAGCTGGGCAACGACAATCCCGACGTCGCACCTGTGCTGCGCCGTATCTCGCTGCACTTTGATGACGCCCTCATCAGCGGCGGCGTGACCAGTCGGATCTTTCCACGGCAGGTGGGGTTCGATTCCCTGCAGGTCTTCAACTACACGCTCGTTCCGAGCTTTCGTGCGGGCGACCAGGGGTTTGACCGGGTGGACATCCAGGTCCCGGCAGCAGTGGATGAGGTCAGCGTGAGAGTGGGCGGCGAGTCGATTGAGCCCATGGCGGTGACGATGGTCGACGACTCGCTGCGGATCGAACTGCCGATGCGCGTGCAGCGCGACTCGGTAGACATTGAGTTCCGCACCCGGATCCAGGCCAATGCCACATTGTTCGACGCCTGGGTCAGCGTTGCCGGCGAGGATGCTCAGCAGGGCGTTCGTCCGGAGGATCAGCACTCGTCTACCGTATTCGTGCCCTCGGTGGCCACTGGCGGCGAGCTGATCCGCCTGGTGGATGTTTCCTCGGTGTTCACTCCCAATGGAGACGGCATCAACGACGAGGCCGTGATCAACTTTTCCCTGGCCAAAGTGGAAGGCTCACCGCCCGAAGTGTCGATTCACGATCTGTCGGGACGCCAGCTTCGAATCATGTCGAGCGGGGCCGACGGGTTCCGTTGGGATGGACAGGATGAAAACGGCCGCCTGCTGGCACCCGGTCTCTACATCGTCAGCATTTCGCTCCATGCCGACATCGGTGAGCAGACGGTCCATCGACTCGTCAACCTGGTCTACTGAGGCTCTCATGAAGACTGGATGCCGTGTCGTTGCCGGGTTGATGATCGCCGCCGTGTTGGTGGCACCCCGGTCCGGTTCTGCCCAGGTCCAAACGCTGGTCATCGGCGAAGGCGGCGTGGACTGGATTGACTCGATCGAAGAGACCATCGGCGTCGACACGACGGCCGCGGCAGCGGGCACGATACAGCCCTTCGAGCTGGATCCTGCCGTCAACATCGCCTCGGGACCGGCGACCGAGAACGGCAACCTCACCAATACCTTCGGTGAGGTGTGGGGCTTCCGGCGCGGCTCTGCCGGTCTCAGCGGCACCGCGCCGCTGGAGGTGACGACGGACGGTTCGCCCTTCATCTACGGTTCGCGCGGGGCGGGACAGATCGTCGATGGCGATACGCTGCTGCCCTCTGACCCCGATCCGATCGCACACTATTCCATCGATCTGGGGTTTCCCCTGCCGATCCGCAGGGTGAGCTGGTTCTCGCCACCCAAAGGAAGGACGTCGAGCCGGCAGTTTTCAGGGCAGCTGATCAAGGACCTGTTCCCGCGCCAGTACGTCCTGTCCGCGTCGCTGAATGCCGCGGAGTTCCTCACCACTCCCACGTCGACCAACTTCGTCGATGTCATCGAGAACAACCCCAATCAGGTGGACCGCGTCGCCAACGTGCGCTTCGAGCCGCAGTTCATGCGCTACGTGCGGGCCCGGTTTCCGACGCGGGGTTTTATCGCCGAGATGGAGTTCTACGGCGAAGGTTTTGTTCCCGGGATCAGCTACGTTTCGCGACTGTTCGACATGGGTGAACCGGTCAATTTCGGGCGACTGCACCATGAGTTCGAGCGGTTCGAAACCACCGGCTTCGGTACCGAACACGTCCTGACGCCAGATGCTCCGGTCGCCCTGGCCGTGCAGACGCGCAGTGGCCGGGACGACACACCCCTGATCCACCACGTCGTCACCGAGCTGGGCACCGAGTGGATCGTGGACATCACCGAATTCAACCGCGCCCCGGCACCCGCAGGCGGCAGCACGAATGCTCCCGGCCAGCAGGGCTCCGTGCTGGATGACGTGGACAACTGGAGCTTCTGGTCGGCGTCACAGCTCGAGTCGGGGGAAGCCATTCGCGCTCCCGACGGGCGCCAGTTCTTTCAGGTCCGCGCCTTCATGACGAGTCAGGACGTGTTCTCCTACGGACGGCTGCGATCGATGACGGTGGAGTTCTCGCCCCTGCTGGCCAATCCGGTGTTCGCCGAGGTCGCCCTGCTGGACGAGCCGACCCCCGAGGACGGCGTCGTCGAGGTGCCCCTGGGAGAGCCGGTGACTCTGACCTATGACGTGCGAGCCGAGTTTACGTCGGCCTCACAGGTGGGGTTTGACGGTCTTCGGCTGAACACGCCGGAGCCGGTGGAATTCCAGCGCTTCGAGATGGGTGAGCCTCTGGCCGAGGTGCAGCCGGACAGCATGCGCGTGCGCGACGAGTCCTTCGAGCTCTACTTCCCGTCGAACCCGGTGCGGCAGGGTACCAACGTCCCCCTGCGGCTGACCTTCGCCACTCGCGTGTTCAACTTCAGCACGCTGTTCGAGGGGGAGGTGTTCCAGATCGGCGGCGAGAACCTGCCGCAGTCGATCGACGGGGGTGACGCCAGCGATGCGGTGTCGACCGACGGCCTGATCGTCATCGCGCCGCTGAACCGACTCGAAGTGCTGTCCGAGCTGGTGATCCCCTCCAGCGTCGTGACCCCCAACGGGGACGGGCACAACGACGACCTGCAGCTGTCGTATTCCCTCCACGGCGTGCAGAGCGCCAAGGTCGAGGCTGCGATTCATGATCTGTCAGGTCGTGTCGTGCACAGATTGGTCAGCGACACTCGCGGCGAGGGACGGTACACCGAGACCTGGGACAGCACCGCAGGCGGTGCGATGGTAGCACCCGGCACCTACCTGTTGCGCGTAGCCGTCGACACGGATCTGGGGACCTTCGAACAGACTCGTGTGCTCGCCGTCGCCTACTGAATCAGTCGGCGCTGGACGAACCACCGACTGATGGGGCCCCTATCACCAGATAACGGTCAGGCCGGTCCCGGCGTCTCCCGGAGGGCCGTGCTCCTGGGGCTGCTCGGCAGTCTCATCATCGCCGCCGGTGAGCCCTTCGGCGTACTGGTGCTGCGCGGCTCGCCCATGGGTGCCGACTTCTCCACCGGCGCTGCGATCTTTCTCTTCCTGCCACTGACCCTGATGCTCAATCCCCTCGTCCGGCTCCTCGGCCGTCCAGCCCTGCGACGCGGCGAGCTGGTCACCATCTACATCATGATGATCGTCGCCGCCGCAATTCCCTCCTGGGGATTCACCCTCAACCTGATCCCCTTGATCGGCGGCTTCTTCTACTACGCCACACCCGAGAACGAATGGGCCCAGCTCATCCAGCCCCACGTTCCCGAGTGGCTGGTCCCCGACAGCCGCGTTGCGATCTGGAAACTCTTCGAGGGTGGCGCCCGCAGCGACTCGGTATCCTGGAGTTCCTGGGGACCGCCGCTGTTGATCTGGAGTCTCTTCGCCGTCACCATCTACTTCGTCACGCTCTGCCTGCTCGTCATCCTGCGCAAGCAGTGGGTCGAGCGTGAGAAGCTGCTGTTTCCCCTGGCCGTGCTGCCTCTGGAGATGAGTGCCTGCGAGCCGGGCCGGATTCTGCCGCCCTTCTTCCGCAGCTATCTGATGTGGGCCGGCTTCCTGATTCCGTTTCTGATCAACAGTCTGGAAGCGCTGCACCGGTACTACAACTTCATCCCGGTGATCGACCTTGATGCGTCCATCCCGATCCTGCGCAACTCCATCAACCTGCGTTGCTCTCCACGCCTGGAGGTCATCGGCCTCTCCTATCTTCTGAGCCTGGACGTGGGCTTCGGCGTCTGGTTCTTCGCTTTTCTCGCCCTGCTGCAGACCGGACTGGAGCGCATGCTCGGCTGGAGCATCGGCCCGGTTCAGCCCTTCTCCGATCCGGCCTCACCCAGTGTCGCCCACCTGGCCCAGGGGGCCCTGCTCTTTCTCGTGTTCGCCGGTTTCTGGCATGGCCGCCGTCACCTGAGCGACGTGTGGCGCAAGGCCATCGGCCACGCCCCCGACGTAGACGACAGCGGCGAGCTGCTCTCCTACCGCACGGCGGTGCTGGGCGTTCTGCTGGGTAGCCTGCTGGCTCTGGTCTGGCTGCTGGTGGCGGGGTTGAACCTGCCCACGGCACTGGTTTTCCTGGTCATGTCCATGGTGATCTTCATCGGGCTGACACGTATCATCGCGCAGACGGGCCTGGCTTCGTACAGGGCCTCGGTGGCCTCTCCCGTCTTCACGGTCAACGCCCTCGGCAGCTCCATGGTGGGAGCCACGGGGCTGACGGTTCTGGGGTTGAACTTCGCCTGGGCGGCGGATGTGCGCACCTTCGTGATGGCGTCTGCGGCGACGGGCGTGAAGCTGGCCCAGGAGACGCGGCTGGAAGGTCGGCGCCTGTTCTGGGCCATCATGGGCGCCATCCTCGTCGCCCTGGCCGGTTCCGCCTGGGCCATCGTCGAGCTGTCCTATCTGTACGGAGGCATCAACCTGGTGGGCTGGCAGTTCAGCGGATTGCCAGCCTTCACCGGCAACTGGATCACGCAGAACCTCAACAACCCGCAGCCCACCCAGCCCTGGCACATGGGCTTTTTGGTCCTGGGAGCCGGCCTCATGGGTATCATGTCCTGGGTCAAGAACCGCTTCGTCGGCTTTCCCATCCATCCCATCGGCATGACCCTGGGTATGACGGCGCCCATGTACCATCTCTGGTTCTCGGTCTTTATCGCCTGGGTGCTGAAGGCCACCATCCTCAAGTACGGCGGCCCCCGCGTCTATTCCCAACTGCGGCCGTTCTTCCTCGGCATGATCCTCGGCGGTTTCGGCTCCGCCGGGTTCTGGCTGATCGTCGACTACTTCACCGGCATGACGGGCAACAGCTTCACCATCTCCTGAGCAGGGGAAGAGCACCCGACACCCTTGTGTTCGTGTCGCAGAAACCCAGGGGATGCCCGCTCCGGACATCCATGGACAGATCGGGAGGGTCCGATGATCGATGGGGCCAGGGCGAACGGTTTCTCCGCTTGCGGCCCACTTCATCGGAGAACCTGCGCAAGTCGGACGAATACGTCGTGACCGACTGGCCCCGTACCTCCGAGATCAGGGAGGGCCTTGGCGATAACGCTTGACGTTAATAACGTTCCGCACAGTATCCGTATCAACGACCAATGGCTGTGTGCTTCGAATGGAAGCCGGGTCGCGCCACCAACGTTGAGATCGTCGACTACCATTAGGAGTCAGAAATGCCCGCCACGATCATGCCCCCGATCCATCCTGGAGAGATCCTGCTCGAGGACTTTCTCGAACCTCTTGGTTTGAGTCAGTATCGATTGGCGAAGGACACTTCCGTCTCTCCGCGACGGATCAATGAAATCGTCCACGGTACGCGATCTATCTCAGCGGATACAGCTCTTCGCCTTGCCCGCTACTTCGGCACCACGGATCGATTCTGGCTCAACCTTCAGGTGCACTATGATCTGGAACTGGAGAAGGACCGCCTTGGCGAGCGGCTACAGACCGAGGTGCAGGTGCTGAGACGAGCAAGCTGACACGCAGCGCCTCCGTGGATGACGACGGCTTTCATCTACGTGGCCGATGTGGACAACCGGCGTATTCAGGAGTGCGCGCCGCAACCTTCGCTGTGCCCCTGGATGAAGACAGGACCCGCGATTATCTGGGCAAGATGTATTCCGGCCTCAGCCATCATAGCCAGCATGACAAATTGCCCACGGGGCGGACAATACAGAAGGAGGCGCTGACAATGCCCAAAGGTCCCAACATCGTGCTGATCGTCGCCGACGACATGGGCTACGGAGACTTCGGCGTCTTCAACGACGGCCCGGCCCGGACCCCACACCTCGACGCGCTGGTCGGCGAAGGGGTGTGCCTGACCCAGCACTACGCCGGAGCGCCGGCCTGCTCGCCGTCGCGGGCAGCGCTGTTGACGGGGCGCTATCCGCACCGCACTGGCGCGCTGACACCGATGGAGGTGCGTGGAATGGACCGCATCGCCCTCGACGAGGTAACCCTCGGTGACACCTTCAAGCATGCGGGTTATAAGACGGGGCTGATCGGCAAGTGGCACAACGGGGCACTCGACGACCGTTATCACCCCAACGCCCGCGGCTTTGACGAGTTTGTGGGTTTCTGTGGCGGCTGGATGGACTACTTCGATTGGTGGATCGATCGCAACGGGCGGCGCGAGACGACGGACGGGCGCTATCTGACCGATGTGTTTACCGACGAGGCGGTCGATTTTATCCGTCGCCACCGATCTGACCCCTTCATGCTCTGCGTGACGTACAATGCCCCGCACTCACCGCTACAAGCGCCGGTCGAGGTCGTACAACCCTATATCGAAGCGGGGCTGAGCCCGAACGTGGCGACCATCTACGCGATGAACGAGATCATGGATAAGGGCGTCGGACGGATCACGGAAACGCTCGACGAGCTGGGATTGGCCGACGATACGATCATCATGTTCACCAGCGACAATGGCCCGGCCTTCGGTAACCGGCCCGATCAGGTGCCCAAAGGCATGAGTACGGATTCCCGTCGCTACAACTGCGGCTTCAACGGACAGAAGGGATCGGTCTACGAGGGCGGCATCCGGGTGCCGATGGTCATGCGCTGGCCCGGAGGGCTGGAGGGCGGACGGCGTGTCGACGAACTGGTGCACTTTACCGACTGGTTGCCGACGCTGGGCGGAATCTGTGGCGTCGAGCGGCCCGGTGGGCGAGCCCTCGACGGGGGCGACGCGTTGGCGACACTGCGCGGCGAGGGAGTCGAGGCGCCGGCGCGGTTCTGGCAGCTCAACCAGTTTCAGCCCGTCGGCTGGATCAACGCGGCGATGCGCGAGGGGCCGTGGAAACTGGTGCGACCCCAGCTGGCTCAGAAGCCCAAATCCGATGCGGACAAACGCGTGATGGAGCGCTACGTGGAGCTGGATATCAAGTACAAATACCACCCCGATGAAGTGACCGAGCTGATGAGCGAGCCGGATCCGGAACTGATCACTCCACCGCCGGCCGATCTGGAGCTATACAATATCGACGACGATCCGCTGGAGAAGAGCAACCTGGCGTCGTCCGAGCCGGAGCGGGCCAGCCGCATGCTCGGCGCGCTGGAGGAGTGGTTCGACGGAGTCGAAGCCGAAAGGCGGCGCATCCAACCCGATGGTTCCATTGTGGAGTTGGTCGACTGACGACTACACCAGGGGAGGTGCCTATCTCGAATAGGGCACTTCCCCTGTATCGTTCACCTCGTAACCCCACTTCTCCAGGTAGTACTCCTTCTCCCTGAAAGGATCATCTATGCCTTTCAGCTGCCGCTCCAACTCCTGCTGTAGCCCACTGCTGATACCTGCTGCCTCCGGCTCGTCTGCCAGATTTCGCAGCTGATACGGATCCTCCACATCGTCGAACAGATAGCGCTGCCCATCACTGGTGCGCACGAACGTATGGCGGTGGGTGCGAAGCGCACGGTATGCAGGATCGCGATGGTTCTTACCACTGAACGGCGATACGCTCATGTAGAGCGCGGCGTGGTCCTCCAGTTCGACCCCTTCTCGTACGCAGACGGAGAGATCTCTCCCCTCGACAGGATCAGGAATGTCGAGGTCGCACAGACTCAGCAGGGTCGGCATGATATCCACAGTGCCCAAAGGCGTGGTCACCTTGCGCCCCTGCTGTTGAGATGTGAGGGTAGGGTAGCGCAGGAGATAGGGCACACGGCAAGACTCATCCCAGAAGATCTGTTTGATAAACGGATTCCGACCATGCGATCCCATCATCTCGCCGTGATCTGAGGCGAAGATGAGGATGGTGTTTTCTTCGAGGCCGTTGGCCTTCAGGGTCTCAACGACACGGCCGATGCACCCATCCAGTGCGGCAATATGCGCGTAGTACCCAGCCGCTTCCTTGCGCGTGAAGGCTTCGGTTTCGGCGTCGTCAAAGGCCACGTTCGGAGAAAACTGGACATCGGCTGGCGCGAAGCGCGCCTGATATTCCTCGGGCGCGTTGTTGTGCGGGAAATGGGGTGGTCCCAAGGACAACGTCAGGAAGAACGGCTCTTCAAGATGTTGACCAATGAACTCGCACGCATCCTCGGTCTGTGCGAAGGCATCGTATCCGGACCACGTCTTGATCGTCTGATCATCCCCATCGTAGTACTCGGAGTTCTGATAGTCGTGCGAGCATTCGAGCACTTTCCAGTAGTCAAAGCCCTGCCGACGCTCCGGCGGGATGTAGCTGGCACGACCGCGTCCATCCACGTGCCATTTGCCGATGTAGGCCGTGGCATACCCACCCGACTTGAACGCCTTGCCAATGCTCTGCTCGTCCGGCGAGAGGGGTATGTCGTTCATGAACATCCCGGTGCCTGTCGGAAAACGACCCGTCAGCAGGGCGGCCCGTGCCGGCGTGCACACAGGAGATGTTCCGATGGCGTTGACGAAATCGAGTGACTCGGTGGCGAGCCGATCGATGTTTGGCGTTACGGCGTTCGGATCACCGTTGTAGCCCGTCGCTTTCGCACGCCACTGATCGGTCAAGATGTAGACTACGTTTGGCCTGTCATGCACAGGCATCGCATCCTCGTGATTTCTTCGTGTCTTGTCTGCCCCGACTAGCTCGGTTTTCACTCGGGCCAATCGTCGAAGTCAGCCGCTGGTCGCTCACTGACGACATTCGGATACTCAAGATGCATGTCGGCGTCGACGAGTCGGCCATCGCCCAGCAGAATCTGGTTCGAGGTCCTGGGTGTCACACGAGCAGGAAACGACTTTGCGAAGGCCTCTCTCTGGTCCTTCAAGCGATCGAGCGCCTGGTCATAGTCGAAGCCCTCACATAGCGAGGACCGAAGACGCTCGACCTCTGGTGGCGGCGCTGCGCCTTCCTTCAGAAGGTTTACCTGTTCGTCCGGGTCGGCTTGCAGGTCGAAAGCCAGGTCTTCGCAGTCTCTGAAGGTCACGACCTTGTAGCGCTCCGATCGAATGGCGCGATACTCGGTTCCAGGCCCCAACGCTGCCAGGTTCTCTATCACAGGACCATCACGCCCTTCGAGCTGAACGGATTGGCCGCCCGTGGCGACCGACGACAGGTCGATCCCCTGCAGGCCGTCTGGAGGCGTCACCTCGGCAAAGCCGCAGAACGTCGGGAACAGATCCGCAAGGCTGACAGGCGTCGTGACTTCTGACGACTTCATCGCACCGCTCCTGTGATCTGGCGTGGACACGATGAATGGGACACGGATCGAGGCCTCGTGCCACGTTCGCTTGAACCAGAGTCCGTGTTCGCCCCCGAGCTCTCCGTGATCTGACGTGTAGACGATGATCGTGTTGTCGAGGAATCCGTCGCGGTCCAGAATGGCCAGGAAATCTCCCAGCATTTCGTCGAACTGATCGACACACGCAAAGTAGGCGGCGCGTGCCTTGCGGGTCTGCTCCTCGGTGACGTCTTCGAGGAAGAGGCCCTGCGACTCGCCGGAGTCCGACCGGAGCGCGCCGAGCGTGAGGGGGTGATCGACCGTGTCTCCCGTTCGGCCGATCCGGGGCGGCGTGACACCATCCGGGTAGTAGCGATCGAAGAAGCGGCGTGCGGCGTTCATCGGAAAGTGAGGGTGAGCGAACGAGGTCATAAGGAACCAGGGCTGATCAGGACTCTGGTGTCTGTGCTCACGCAACCACGCCGTGGCCTCACGGGTAACAATCTGCTCCTGCAGCAACGATTCCGGGATGTCGCTGACACCGGGATCCCGCAGAACGGACGGCATGAAGATGTGATCCCTCGGTCCGGGCAGGTTGAGCGGGTCCTTCTGATGTGCTGGCGAGGGAGCGGTGAAGTCACCATAGGGCCGATGCTGGAAACCGGCCATCTGGCGCGATCCCATGAGGTGCATCTTGCCAACCGTCGCGGTTGCGTAGCCGTGATCACCGAGATGAGAGGCGATGGTCGGCACATCGGGAGCCAGGACGGCGCACTCGGAGGAGGGGCGTCCGGAGAGCATCGCAACTCGGCTGGGGACGCAGAGCGGAAACTGACAGTATGCCGTTTCGAAATGGGCGCCGCGCTCGATCAGGCCGTCGAGCGTCGGGGTCCGGCACGGCTCACCGCCACGCGCCGTGGGACGTGCGGAGAGAAACCGGTAGCTGTGTTCGTCACTCAGGAGGAACAGAATGTTGGGTTTCATGAATGTCCTTCGCTAGTGGCTTAGCCCTTCACTCCAAGCAGGTCATCGATCTCCTGCTGGTACGCATACACGTCTCCAGCGACCAGTTCATCCATCGTGACCGCCCGCTGAGCGATGGCGGATTCACACAGAGCGTGCGAAGCGGCCACATCACGCATGCCTTCTTCGCCGTCGACCTCCAGAGTCCGTCCATCCAGAATCGCTTCGGACAGCTCGTGATACTCCAGAGCGATCAGCTTCCAGTCGACGGCCTTGTCGCCCACGCTGAGCTTGGTCGGGAAGAAGTGATCTGCCAACGGCTCCAGCGTGAAACCCGGGAATCTCTTCAACAGTTCGGCCTGGTCGACTCTTGTTCCATCCATTTCCACAAGGTGGATCTGTGAACCGCGATTGCCGAACCCCTCGATCCCGGCCAGCGTCCCCCAGATCATCTGTCGGCCGAAGCTCACCGGTCCTGCCAACTGCATCATCCAGTTCAAGGCGGCGCCACTCTCCATCCGGAAAATCGCAGAGGAGGAATCCTCAGCCGTAGCGGGAACGGTCTCGGGCATCGCTTCGTGTCTGGACTTGTAGAATCCGTAGGGTGTGTTCTCCGTCGGTGCCTTCTCTCTTTGGGTCTCGACGAGCCGAGCGTCCGCGTAGATCTCCTTGATCTCGCCAAGTTGATAGCGAATCAGATCGGTAAAGTGGACACCCATATCCAGCAGCGGGCCGGCTCGCTCCTTCAAGTGGCGCCACGGCGTGATGAAGATCTGCTTGCCCGACCGAACCGAGTGGAGGGCGGCACCATAGACATTGCCGATCGCACCCTCGTCAATCATGTACCGCGCCAGTCTTGCCGAAGGATCTCGCCGGTAATTCTCAGCGACGGAGATCAGCTTTCCCTTTCGCTCGGCGGCATCCATCATCATCCGGCACGTACGAATCGTCATGCCGAAGGGCTTCTCGACCATCACGTGCAGTCCAAGCTCGAGGGCTTCGCAGACAACATTGTGGTGGAAAGAGGGATCCGTCACGACATCGACGGCATCCAGATCGGGTATGGTTTTGGACATCGCCGCCAGATCGGTATACACCGGCGGGCGAAACCCCATCAGGTTCTCCACCTCGCCGGCAGCACGCTCTCCATTCTCCCGGTTGATGTCGCACAGCGCCGCAAGTTCCACTCGGCAGAACGGCGTCTCTATCAGTTCCTTCAGGCCATATAGATGCCTCGTTCCCATCCCGCCGCATCCGACCAGTGCGATCTTGATCTTCGACATATACCATCCTTGGAGTTGCTGATTTCGATTGTGATTAAGCCGAGGCTCCCGGCTCGAGACAATCGTGGATCTCACACAGCGGGGCAACTCAGCAGGCAAAACCCAGGTGTAAGCGATCCAGAAGCTTGAGCCATGGGCCTCGCCTGCCACCATTGTCATCGGCCCTCGACATCGCATGTCGTGTCATCGTGACGCCCGCCCAGCGCAAGGGTTCAGGAGGCCAGTTCAGCACCCTGTTTCTGACAAACTGCATGTCGACGATGTTGCTGGCCTGGTAACCGAGAAGCTCCAAGCCGATCCTGGCTCCAAAGCGGGTCGCCCCTACTCCCAGACCCGTGTAGCCGACAGCCCAGGAAACTCGGCCGTCATAAGCGACCCCCGGGACCATACAAAAGCGGGTGGAAGAGGCGATGATTCCGCTCCAGCGATGGGTGAATCGGATCCCTTCCAATTGCGGGAAGGTTTCGAAGAAGTCCTTTGACAAGCCCTCGAAGCGGCCCCGATCATCAGCGACGCTCTGATCGGTACGACTGCCATAGTAGTAGCAGACCGATCCCCCGCCTCCCCAGGTGATGCGGTTGTCCTTCGTCATCCGGTAGTAGTGGAACATGTTGGCATTGTTGCAGATGGAGTGTCGAGAATCACCCCAACGGATCGCGGCAAGCTGTGCGGGTGTCAGTGGCTCTGTCGCAAGTTGATAATCCCAGACCGGAATGATCGACTTACGAATGGGGCTGAGCGGGCTGCGGAAGGCGTTGGTGCCTAGCAGGATCTTTTCACTGCGAATGATACCGTTGGCACAACGTGCCTGCATGTCTGCCCCATCAGACGTGATGCCCAGCAGGCTTGTGCCCTCGAAAATCCGAACGTCCAACGAAAGGACTGCCTCTCTAAGCCCCCAACAGAGGCGGGCGGGATCGACGATGCCATCCTGACCGCCCCGCGACCAGAGCCCCGCAAGATAGGTCGGTGAATTTACCTCTTGCCGAATCGCGTCCCGATCAAACCACACAACGTCGCCCCCTGCAGCGGTTCCCCTGTCGAAGCTCTGGCGCAGATCTGCGGCCTGACTCTCGTTGGTGGCGACCGTCAGGGACCCCACTTTCTCATAGCGGGCATCGATATCGTATCGTCCCAGGGTTTCGAGAAGTTCCGCAAGATTGCGGTTGCCCAGGTCTCCTATGCGTTGCTTTTCTCCGGGGAAGTGGTAGTCGGTGTTGGTCTCGCCATGGGCGAGCGCCGCATGCAGCATGCCACCGTTGCGTCCGGATGCCCCGTTGCCGACGAAAGTTGACTCGATCAGAATGACGTCCAGCTCAGGCATGCGCTCCTTGGCCTGAAGGGCAGCCCACAATCCCGTGAAGCCACCACCCACGATGAGGAGCTGACACTTCTCATCCTTGCTCAGTGGCGCAAGTGGTTCGGGGCGAATATCCTGATCGAGCCAGGGGGAGGCGTACTTCGAGTGGGCGAGCGCTTCAACGTGTTGCTTCATATTGTCCTTACTTCATGACAACCATTGGCAGGGGACCAACGTGACAGACCACAACACATTTGTCTATGCCGGCTTTGCGGAGGGTGCCCTCAAGGCCCTTGAGGGCATTCGGCACGAACTCTACAAGGTCCTCGGCAAGAAAGCCCCACACTGGCATCTTCATGTCACACTGACCGCCAATATCTTCCCAGGAACTCACTACAGCAATCTTGCTGACCTGGAGGATGTTGTGCGAGCCGTCGTAGGTACCAAGAGCGCTGCTACGCTCATTCCCTCCAAAGAGCTACAGGCAAACGGTGGCGCCTGGATCACCTTCGAAAATCAGGTAGTCCCATTCGACAGGATCAACAGAGACGTTCAAGACAGACTGGGAAACGAGTACACGACGGATGGCTGGCATGCAAGTGTCATGTACGACGAAGAGATCACGGGCACTCAGACGAAACTGCTCAGAGAGACATACAGACGGATGAGACCAGATTCGCTCAGGTGCAACCACTATGGCGACTTCTATGCGGCCATGTCGCAGGCGGGGAGCCTCTACGGTCAGATGGGCGCGGTTTCTTCCCTGCCGAGCCGGAGATGCTGCACGCATCGCCCCAGGTGGCAGGGGAGCGGATGGAGACACCGAATGGGAAAGAAAAGGGTCCCCAAGCGCCGAGCCTGGGGACCCTTTTTCGTTATAGCGGTGGGCGATGCTGGAATTGAACCAGCGGCCTCCTGCATGTCAAGCAGGCACTGCTGCCAGTAAACAACAAGCTACAGAGGTGTAACCTAGATGTAACCCCGCTTTTGGGGATCGGCCAGCCAGCCCTGGGATCAGGTCAGGTTGCCATGTTCTTCAAAATGCCGAGCTACCAGAACTTTTATCAATGACTGGCGCGGCACTCCCAGTCTTGATGCTTCCTTGTCGAGGGAGCGGATCATCCAGATGGGGAAGTCAACGTTGACCCGTTTCTGTTCCTGTCCCGGACGCCGAACACCCGTCAGGTCCAGATACTGAGTGATGTCCTCGCCAGTCTCGAACTTTTCGTCGAACGCTTCAGCCTTCATAGATCAGAATCTCTTCCTGCCTTGAACGGCGAACCGAGATGATACGGATTCGGTCGTCACGGTACGTGACAACACCCGACCAGTACGTCATGCCGATCCGACCCACCACAAGAAACCTGGGTTCATCGGTAGTGCGTGCCGGAACGTAGACAAGATCAGGATCATCCCACAGGACCTGAGCCTGCACGAAGTCGATGCCATGCTTGCGTTGGTTCGAGTCGCTCTTTACTGGATCGAACTCAAAGTCCATGGTATAGAAATTATACCTTCATGAGACTGAAAGTCAACCACGGGCGGCCCTGGTGATTCCTGTCGAACGGATTTCGCGGCACCACGGGCCCGCCCCTATTGCTGTGCTCGCACAGGGGATCAGCAGCATCGTGTCCTGCAATGATGGGTCATGCAATCGGGTGCCGCAGGAAGCAGGTCGCGTTCGCCCGGTGGGAGTCATATCGTTCTGCGGATCCCAATGTCCGAATATCCTATCCCCTGACAGGAGATCTGAGAGAATCCCATGGCAAGCCAGATTCTTCGCTGTGTGGCCGCCGTACTCCTCTTGACCTCCTGCAGCAACACTGCTGCGCGACGGCCCGGCTCGTCCGCCGATCGGCCGAACGCCTATGACCTCGTGCTCAGTGGGGGGCGCGTCATGGATCCGGAATCCGGATTGGACGGGGTCCGTAACGTGGGCATTAAGGATGGTACGATTCGTGCCCTTTCGGAGGGCGCGCTTTCTGCGCGCGAGACACTCGACGTGCGTGGGCTCATCGTGGCCCCGGGCTTCATCGATCTTCACGCCCATGGTCAGGATAACAAGAGCAACGCATTCCAGGCGCGAGACGGAGTCACAACGGCTCTGGATCTCGAGGCAGGCGCCTACCCCGTCGACATGTTTTTTGCCAATCGCCGGGATAAGGCGATTCTCCACTACGGCGTAGCCACGGGCCACATACCCGCCCGCATCAACGTCAGTACCGGCCTGTCCCCTGGGCACCCGATGACGCGCGAGGTCTATTTGCCGTGGTACATGAAGTTCGCGGAGAAGGCGTACGCCTTCTTCGCGGATACCAACCCTATGGCGTCGTTACAGGATCCCCTGAGTGAGAGCCAAGTCGAAGAGCTCCTCGAGAAGGTCGATAATGATCTCGTGGACGGGGGTGTGGGTGTGGGCTTCGGACTCGATTACACGCCCGGAGCCGATGACGACGAAATCCGTCGGGTCTTCGAGGTGGTGGCCAAGCGTGGGGTCCCTTGTTTCGTACACATGAAGGGTGTGTCCGGCCTGACCGACATGAGTGCCATGGAATCGCTGCTTGGCTATGCTGAATCAAGTGGTGCGGCGCTCCATGTGCTGCACATCACGAGCATGGGGCAGAAGCGCACCCCTCGATACCTCGAAATGATCGAGGCTGCGCGCGAACGCGGAATGGATGTTACCGTCGAAGCCTACCCCTACACGGCCGGGTCCACGTACATCGAGTCGGCGTTCTTCGACGACGGCTGGAGGGCGCGTCTGGGAATCGACTATGGCGACCTCCAATGGTCCGAGACGGGCGAACGCCTGACGGAAGAGATCTTTCATACGTACCGCGAGCAAGGTGGTCTCGTCATTCTTCATGCCATGACGCCGGAGATTGTCGAGTTGGCGATCGCGCACCCGCTGGTCATGATCGCGTCCGATGGTGTTCCGATGCTCAAGGGCGGCGAACACCCGCGCGGCGCCGGGACTTACGCGCGAGTCCTGGGCTACTACTCGCGTGAGCTTGGGACGATCGACCTGATGGACGCTCTTCGGAAAATGACGATCATGCCGGCGCAGCGCCTTGAGGCGTTTGTCCCGGAGATGAGGGACAAAGGCCGAATTAGGATAGGCGCCGACGCGGACATCACCGTATTCGATCCAGCGACTGTGATCGACCGTGCCACCTTCGAGGACTCCCACCAAGCCTCTGAAGGCATCCCGCATGTCCTCGTCGCGGGAACCTTTGTGGTGCGCGATGGGGTGCTCGTCCCGAATGTGTACCCAGGCCAACCCATCCGGGCTCCACGCAGTTCGCGGTAGCCCGGCAGGGCCGGGAAGCAGGTAGATTGTGACGAGCTCGTATTGCCAGAAGGAGAACCGATGCGGACCACGATCCTGATGTGCCTGATCCTGCTCGCGGGACGACCAATCCTCGCACAGGATGATGTTCGACAAGAGATCGAGTCGCTTGTGAAGCTCTACCACGAACAGGGGCGATTTACGGGTAGTGTGTTGGCAGCGACGGACGGTGAGATCCTCTATGCCGACGGTGTGGGGATGGCGAATGTCGAATGGGGAATACCAAACACGCCCGACACGCGGTTTCGCGTCGGCTCGATTACCAAGCAGTTCACGGCAGCTGTCGTCCTACAATTGGTCTCCGAGGGCAGAGCCGAGTTGGACGATTCCATCACCAGGCATCTGCCCGAGTACCGGCGCGACACCGGCGATCGCGTCACGCTCCACCACCTCCTGACACACTCCTCTGGCATTCCCAGCTACACGAGCAATCCTGATTTCTGGGACGACGCCCACGCAACCTACAAGGTCGATGAGTTCGTCGAGGAGTACTGCAGTGGGGATCTGGACTTCCAGCCAGGGTCAGAGTACCGCTACAACAATTCGGGCTACTTCCTTCTTGGTGCGATCATTGAGGCCGTCACCGGAAACACCTACGCCGAGGAGTTGCAGGATCGAATCTTCGATCCTCTCGGAATGACCGGCTCGGGCTACGATACCCACGAGGCGATCATCGAGAAGCGCGCTATTGGTTACACGCCGACCTACGA
>PVBE011982964.1_pt1 | contig 46534 bp, 45 predicted proteins | sample 1631181 | NCBI WGS metagenome assembly PVBE01 (sample SAMN08397723, study PRJNA350692) | Marine metagenome, whole genome shotgun sequencing project. | isolation source: water | place: Pacific Ocean | collected 2012-04
CATCAAGGTGACGGGAATCACCCGCGAAATCATGCAGACGGCGCTTGAGCAGGCCCACGACGGGCGCATTCACATCTTGGGCGAAATGGCCAAATCGCTGGATGCGGCGCGCGATTCGGTCGCCGAACACGCCCCGCGGATCACAACGATTACGATTCCGAAGGACAAGATTCGCGAGGTAATCGGTACCGGCGGCAAGGTTATTCGCGAAATCTGCGAAACCACAGGCGCCAAGATCGACATTGAAGACGACGGCACCATCAAGGTGGCCTCGACGGATACCGAGTCGGGCGTGGCGGCGATCAACTGGATCAAGGACATCGTTGCCGAACCGGAAGTCGGCGTGATTTACCGCGGCAAAGTGGTCAAGGTGGTCGATTTCGGAGCGTTCGTGAATTTCATCGGCACCCGCGACGGCCTCGTCCATATCTCCGAACTGGCCCCCAGGCGGGTCGGCAAGGTGACCGATGTGGTCAACGAAGGCGACGAGGTCTGGGTCAAGGTGCTTTCTTTCGACGACCGTGGCAAGGTTCGCCTCAGCATGAAGGTCGTCAATCAGGAATCCGGCGACCACATCGTCGAGGGTGACAAGGTCGGAGCCGAGGCCGGCAGCTAGGGCCGGGCGCCTCAATTATTGGAACACAGTCGAGCCGGCCCATGGACCAGCGAATGAACGATCGATTTGGGACCGCCGCACGGCGGTCCCGGCGCCCGCACCGCGGCCGGCGCCGGTCGGGGCCGCTGTCATGAAATCCCTCAACGCGATCCGTATCGCGGGCCGGGAGGTGCTGCCTTTGGTCGAAGGCGGCAAAGGGATTTCGATTACCACCGGTGAATGTTCCGGCGCCTGGGCCGCGGCAGGGGGGATTGCCACCTTCTCGGCCGTCAATGCCGATCCCTACGACGCCGACGGGCGATTGATCCCGCAGATCTACCGCGGCCGCACCCGCCGCGAACGCCACGAAGAACTGGTCCACTACGCCATTCAGGGCGGGATCGCCCAGGCCCGCATCGCCTACGAGCGCGCCTCGGGTGGACTTATCCATGTCAACGTCCTGTGGGAAATGGCCGCCGCCGAGCGCGTTCTTCGGGGCGTTCTCGAGGGTGCGCGCGGGCTCATCAACGGCATCACCTGTGGCGCCGGGATGCCCTACAAGGTCGCCGAACTCGCGGCCCAGTTCGGCATCAACTATTATCCCATCGTGTCGTCCTCGCGCGCATTTCGCGCGTTGTGGAAACGGGCCTACCATCGCTTCGCCGAGCTGCTCGGCGGGGTGGTGTACGAAGACCCGTGGCGGGCCGGCGGACACAACGGACTTTCCAACAACGAAGACCCCGACAAGCCCGAAGACCCCTACCCGCGGGTCAAGGCACTGCGCGACATGATGCGCGAATTCGGTCTCGAGCAAACGCCGATCATTATGGCCGGGGGGGTCTGGCTTCTTCGCGAATGGGAACACTGGATCGATAATCCCGAACTCGGCCCGATTGCCTTCCAATTCGGAACCCGCGCGCTCCTGACGCAGGAAAGCCCCATTTCGGACGCCTGGAAACAGCGCCTTCTGACGCTGAGGGACGGCGACGTCTTTCTCAACCACTTCAGCCCGACCGGGTTCTGGTCGTCCGCGGTCGATAACAAATTCATGGGGGAATTGAAGGCCCGCAACGACCGGCAGATCGCCTACACCACCGATCCGGTGGGCGATCACGAGGCGGGACTCGGCATCGGCGCGCGCAAGCGAATGGTCTATGTCACGCCGCACGACAAATTGCGGGCGCAGGAGTGGATCCGGTCCGGGTTCACCGACGCCCTGCGCACGCCGGATTCGACGCTAATTTTCGTAACGCCGAAAACATCTGACGAGATCCGCACCGACCAGATCGAGTGCATGGGCTGCCTCAGCTCTTGCGACTTCTCGAACTGGTCCCAGAACGAAGCGCGTACAACCGGCAAGAAGGCCGATCCCCGCAGTTTCTGCATCCAAAAGACGTTGCAGGCGATCCGCCATACCGATGACGTCGATGACCAGCTCATGTTTGCTGGCCAAGCCGCCAGCCGTTTCGCCCAGGATCCGTTCTATTCCAACGGTTTCATCCCCACCGTGAAGCAATTGATCGAGCGGCTGATCACCGGCGACTAGCCTAGAGTGCGTCAATAGCGCAGGTTGCGTTTTTTCAGAATCGTGCTCATGTTATTGAATATGAACGTTACGGTTACCCTTGACCGCGCCCGTGAGCAGCTGCGGGAAGTCGGATTGCGCCCGACACGTCAGCGGCTGGCGCTGGCGAGGCTTTTGTTTCAAGATTGCGCCCGCCACATCACCGCCGAGGGCCTCCACGCCGAGGCCGCCGAAGAAGGCATCCGGGTGTCGCTGGCGACTGTTTACAACTCGCTCCACCAGTTCGTCCGGGTTGGCTTGCTGCGTGAAATCGTCGTCGATTCGGGCCGCGCCTATTTCGATACCAACACCTCAAATCACCATCATTTCTTTCTTGAAACCGAGGGGCGTCTCGAGGATATCGGCGCCGAACAGGTGGCGCTGGCGCGCTTGCCCGAACCGCCCGAGGGGACCCGCATTGGCCGTGTCGACGTCATAATCCGGGTTCAGGAGGACAATGAGTAGGCCCGTTTTCCAGTAAGTTGGGCTCTTTTCTATAATAATTCTAAACAATTGACAGGTGGCCCGTCACCGCCTACATTGCGTCTGACGCTGCCGGGACAGCCATAGGGCGCAGCGCAGTCCCAACCCCCATCGAGAGACCGAGAGAACAGGAGCAACACCATGGCATCGCTTGCAGGGTCGAAGACCGAACAAAACCTGAAAGACGCGTTCGCCGGTGAGAGCCAAGCCAACCGCCGCTATCTCTATTTTGCCCAAAAAGCTGATATCGAGGGCTACAACGATGTCTCGACCGTATTCCGGTCGACCGCCGAGGGCGAAACCGGCCATGCCCACGGTCACCTCGAATATCTCGAGGTGATCGGCGACCCTGCCACTGGCGAACCGATCGGTCCCACGGCGCTGAATCTCAAGGCCGCGATCGTCGGCGAAACCCACGAGTACACCGACATGTACCCGGGCATGGCGCGCACCGCGCGCGACGAAGGCTTCGACGAGATCGCCGACTGGTTCGAAACACTCGCCAAGGCCGAGAAATCCCACGCCGGACGCTTTCAGAGGGCGCTCGATACGCTCGACTGATGCGCCGTCGCCCGCCGAGGCGGGCGCGCGAACGGTCAACACTAAGGGGGGATCGGTCGGCCGGTCCCCCCTTGGTGCGTTTTCAGCCCCGCCCGAGGATTTGAATCCATGTCCGTCAAAGAAGGCAGCACCGAGGCCCCGACTCGCCATGCCATACCGTGGCAGGACCCGGCCTTCACCGATCCCGGGAAAATCGATACCGAACTCCGGCGGGTATTCGACATCTGCCACGGTTGCCGGCGTTGCTTCAATCTGTGCGATTCGTTTCCGCGGCTGTTCGATCTGATCGACGAGTCCGAATCCGGTGAGCTCGATTCCGTCGCCAGCAGCAGTTTCGGGCCGGTCATCGATGCCTGCACGCTGTGCGACATGTGCTTCATGACCAAGTGCCCCTATGTTCCGCCGCACGAATTCGACCTCGACTTTCCGCACCTGATGCTGCGGGTGCGTGCGGCCGAGGCGAAGGCGGGCAAGATAGGGTTTTTCGACAGCCAACTCGCCCGGACCGACCGCAACGGCCGTCTCGCGGGTGCCGCGCCGGGGCTTGCCAACTGGGGTTCGAACCGCAACAACCGGCTGACGCGGAACATGCTCGAGTCGGTGGCCGGTATGCACCACGATGCGGAGTTGCCGAAGTACACCGGCAAGACCTTCGAGGCGCGCGCCAAGGCGGCATCGCCCGAGGTCGCCGATGCGCCCGCCCGGAGCCGTAAGGCGGTGCTCTACGCCACCTGTTTCGTGAATTACAACAACCCCGGTATCGGTGAAGCAGCGCAGTATGTGCTGGCCCGTAACGGTGTCGAAACCGAGGTCGTCTATCCCGAATGTTGCGGCATGCCGCAACTGGAAAAGGGTGAAATCGGCGATGTCGCCGGGCGTGCCCGCCGTATCGCCGCGGTGATGATGCCCTGGATTGACAAGGGCTACGACATCATCGCGTTGACGCCCAGTTGCGCTCTGATGCTGAAGTTCGAATGGCCGCTGATCGCTCCGGACGAGGAGGACGTGCGCCGCCTGTCCGAGGCGACCCGCGACATAACGGAGTACGTCGTCGATATCGCGCGCACCGAGGGCCTCGCCGAGGGCCTCTCGCCGCTTGAGGGGGGCATCAGCGTCCACCTCGCTTGCCACGCGCGGGCCCAGAACATGGGACCGAAGGCAGCGGTCCTGCTGCGTCTTATCCCCGCTACCGAAGTGACGCCGATCGAACGCTGTTCCGGCCACGGCGGATCGTGGGGCATCAAGAAAGACAACTTCGAGGTGGCGCTGAAAGTCGGTAGACCGGCCGCCAGATCGGCGGTCGACAAGGGTGCGGCATTCTTTGCTTCTGAATGTCCGTTGGCCGGCAAGCACATCGTCCGGGGCATGGAAAAGCTCGAGGGCGAGGCCGGTTGCAGGGCCTGGCACCCGATTGAACTGTTCGCGCGCGCCTACGGGTTCCGCCCCGGGGGCGAGTCGCCATGAACACCGCCCCTACCGAACTGACCCGCGCCGACATTCTGCCGATGAACGAATACCGCGCGATCCGCAAAGAAAGGAAGGCGGCCGTCTCGGACTTGAAGAAAAACCGCCGCGTCAAAGTGGGTCCGTTCGCGACGTTCTCTTTCGAGAACTACGAGACCATGTGGATCCAGGTCCACGAAATGTTGCACATCGAAGGCGGCGGCGAGGCGCAAATCGACGACGAACTCTCGGCCTACAATCCGCTGATCCCGAAGGGGCGCGAACTGGTGGCGACGTTGATGTTCGAAATCGGCGACCCGGTGCGGCGCGGCCGCGAACTCGGCCGCCTGGGCGGCGTCGAACACACCATCGCCATCGAGGTCGGCGGCGAATCGATCATGGCGACGCCTGAGGCCGACGTCGAACGCACCAGGAAAAGCGGCAAGACGTCATCGGTCCACTTTCTGCATTTTTCCTTTAGCGATGCCCAGGCCGGCAAATTTCGCGATCCGGCGGTAGATGTCCTGCTGCGTATCGGCCACGAGCATTACGGCCATGGGGCGGTGATTGCGCCGGCGGTGCGGGCGGCGCTGGCAAAGGATTTCGCCTAATCCCGTCCCGATCCACGCGGCCGTCTACCCGGGCCGGAACGGCTAGGGAAAGGTTTCGTCGCGGGTGACGCCCCACAGGCCGGCGCGCGGAATGAAGGCGCGAACTTCCGCCACCTCGACTTCGCACCACAGGCCCTCGCACGCCATCACGCGTACCACCACTCCCGGTTCGGCCTTGAGCAAAATCGTCGAATCCGCGCGCGGGCGACGGTACAGGTTCTGGACCGCGGCGAACACGATGGCTGTCCGGGCGGAGGACAGCAGATTGCGGTAGATCCATCCGGTGTCGCCCTCGGAATCCCGGACCTGAACCCAGTTCTCGAACCGGCCGATGGCTTCCACCGGCAAGCCGCGGCGCCGGAACACCCAGCCGATCGGATAGCGCGTGCCCGGGCCCGCCCGGACGTTGACCTCGTCGGCCTGCAAGGACATGAAGCGCGGGGCGAACGCCTGCTCCTGGGCGCGTACCGGCGCGGCGCCGGGCGCACCAGCCTTCAAGGCGAACAGCACCAGCAACAGGACGGCGGTGGGGCGCAGCGGGTGTGGGATCAGGAGGGGTCGGGGAGACATTTCGCAACGGAGCCGATGCAGCCGGTTGATCCGGCGGCCGGGCCGCGGTCCATATGCCAAGCCGGGGTCGGGCGGGTCAAGCGCCACCTGCGGCGGGCCCGCGCCAGCGGCGCTCCGTTGCGGCTCTTTGGGCGATTTGCTAAGACATTCAGCAGTTGCCCCATACCCAATTCCTGTCAGAGCGCTCCTTCAATGGCCCGAAAAAAGCCGGTCGTCGTCATCACCCGGAAGCTGCCGGACCCGGTGGAAACCCGGATGATGGAACTCTTCGACACGCGCCTGAACGTCACCGACGAAATCATGACCCAGGATCAGCTGATCGAAGCGGTCAAGACAGCGGACGTGCTGGTGCCGACGGTCACCGACCGGATCGATGCCGAAATCATTGCCGCCGCCGGTTCGTCCCTGAAACTGATCGCCAATTACGGGAACGGCGTCGACAACGTCGATGTGGCCGCCGCCAAGGAGCGGAAAATTATCGTAACCAATACCCCAGGCGTCCTGACCGCCGATACCGCGGACATGACCATGGCGCTGATTCTGGCGGTACCGCGCCGCATGACCGAGGGGGAGCGGCTGGTCCGTGCCGGCAAGTGGTCGAGCTGGAGTCCCAATTTCATGCTCGGACGCCGGTTGTCGGGAAAACGCCTCGGCATCGTCGGCATGGGCCGGATCGGAACCGCAGTGGCACGGCGCGCGCGCGTGTTCGGATTGTCGATCCACTATCACAACCGCCACCGCGTGGCCGAAGAGACCGAGGCCGAACTGGAGGCGACGTACTGGGAAAGTCTCGATCAGATGCTGGCCCGCATGGACATCGTATCGATCCATTGCCCCTACACGCCGGCGACCTACCACCTGCTATCGGCGCGCCGCCTCAGGCTGATCCGCAAGGACGCCTACATCGTCAACACCGCGCGCGGCGAGATCGTCGACGAATCGGTGCTGATCGAAATGCTGGAAAACGGCGATCTTTCGGGTGCCGGCCTCGATGTCTATATGAACGAGCCCGACATCAATCCGAAGTTTCTGGAATTCGACTCGGTCGTGCTGCTGCCGCATATCGCCTCGGCGACTCTCGAGACGCGCGTCGATATGGGGGAAAAAGTACTGATCAACATTCGCACCCTGTTCGACGGCAACGCCCCGCCCGATCGGGTGTTCGCGCAGTTTCTCTAGCAGGGTGCTGAAAAACTGTTTTGGGAACGGATTGGCGCAACAACGAGTCGCGAATTGACCATCAGCGGTTCCATTCTATCGCTATCGCGCCCAGCTTGATTCATTCGTTGCGCAAATCGTCGTCGCCGGAGATTCTGCCAGCTCGGGATTTGCGCTAGATAAACACCATCGATCCGCCGTTACGGGTGTCCTGGTAAAACGTCACCAGCCCGCCTTCGACATAGTCGATGTCGTCGCGTAAATCGGCCGCGCTCAGGCCGACCGCGCGCAGTCCCATTTCGCACACCATGAAGGTCACGCCGAGACCGCGGCAGGCACCCAGAAGTTCGGCGAACGTGGCAACGCCGGCTTGCGCGAATTCCGCGTCGATTAGAACCGCCTCGCGCCCGTCCCCGCCCGGCAGCCCATGCCATCCCGGCACCACGCCTGCATCTTTCTTGAGGGCGTAAATCGCCTGCATGGTGAAAAACAGCGTTGCCGGAATATTGACGGCGGCCGCCGCGCTCGCCATCGCCAGCGCATAATGCACCTTGTCGAAGGCCCCCGAATAGACGATCAGGGATAGCTTTTGCGGGCGCGTGGGCACGTCAGGCGGCATGAGCCGAAAGGTCCGTGATCGTCGGCTGCGTTCCGCACAGGGCGCAGGATTCGTCGGGGCGCACGCGCACGCGCCGAAATGTACCGGCGAGTCCGTCGTAGATGGTCAGCCATCCCGACTGGCTTTCGCCGATACCAAGAATTTCCTTGATGACTTCGGTCGCCTGCAAGGTTCCCATGGTTCCGGCCAGCGCCCCGAGCACGCCTCCCTCAGCGCACGACGGGATCAGGCTGGGCGGCGGAGGGGCCGGATAAATGCAGCGGTAACACGGGTTTGGGCCACCTTCAAATGATTTGAACGTGGCGAGCTGGCCGTCGAAACGCAGCACCGCCGCCGACACCAACGTCTTGCGCGCGAGGTGGCAGGCGTCGTTGACCAGAAAGCGGGTTTCGAAGTTGTCGCTGCCGTCGGCGATCACATCGTAATCGGCGAACAGGTCGAACACGTTGCCGGGCCCGAGCCGTTCGGTGTGGCAGATCAGCGTCACGTCCGCATTGAGGGCGGCGACGGCATCGGCGGCGCTGTCGGTCTTGGGGCGGCCGACGTCTTCGGTGCGGTGCGCGATCTGGCGTTGCAGGTTCGAAAGCGAGACCCGGTCGTCATCGACGACGCTGAGGGTCCCGACACCGGCGGCGGCGAGATAGATCAGGACCGGCGATCCCAGTCCGCCCGCGCCGATCACCAGAACCTTCGACTGCAACAGCTTCGCCTGACCGGCGCCGCCGACCTCCGGCAATATGATGTGCCGGGCGTAGCGTTCGATCTGGGATTCGGAAAAGTCCATCACTCGAACAATGCAGTCGAAAGGTAGCGTTCCGCGTGGTCGGGCAGAATCGCAACGATCAGCTTGCCCTCCATGCCCGCGCGTTTGCCGAACTCCAGCGCCGCCGCGATTGCCGCGCCCGAGGATGTGCCGCAGGCAATTCCTTCCAGCCGTGCCGCCTTGCGCGCCGTCTCCAGCGCGGTTTCGTTGGCAATGGTAACGATCTCGTCGATCACGCTGGTATCGAGTATGGCAGGCACGAAGCCGGCACCGATGCCCTGTATCAGGTGCGGGCCCGGCGGGCCGCCCGACAACACCGCCGAATCCTCAGGCTCGACGGCGATGATCCGGACATCCGGCTTGCGCGCCTTGAGCACCTGGCCGACGCCGGTAATGGTGCCGCCGGTGCCGACGCCGCATACCAGGACATCGACGCCGCCGCGCGTGTCGCTCCAGATCTCTTCCGCCGTCGTTTGGCGGTGGATTTCCGGATTGGCCGGATTCTCGAATTGTTGCAGCATGATCGCATCGGGCAGCGACGCGACCAGGTCTTTGGCCGCGGCGATGGCGCCGCTCATGCCCTCGGTTGCCGGTGTCAGCTGTAGCTCCGCGCCCAGGTGTTCCAGCATTCGCCGGCGTTCAACCGACATGCTTTCCGGCATGGTCAAAATCAGGCAATAGCCGCGCGCCGCGCACACGAAGGCGAGCGCAATGCCGGTATTGCCCGAGGTCGGTTCGACGATCACGGTGCCGTCGCGAATTTTCCCGTCGCGTTCGGCGGCGGCGATCATCGCCAGCCCGATCCGGTCCTTGACCGACGACAACGGATTGAAGAATTCCAGTTTTCCGGCCAGATCGGCAGCGCATCCCGCGTCGCGCGCGATCGCGCTCAGGCGCACCAGCGGCGTGCCGCCAATGGTATCGACGATACACTCGCGAATGCCCGGACCGGACGCGCCAGTGCCGCCGGCCGGGGCCGGGGTCGCGGTTCCTGGGGTTTCGCCGGCCATCATCCGTCAGATGGTGAAATCGAGGTGCGCGCGGGCATCGCCGCCGACGCCCACTTCGCGCGCATGGCGGCACAGGTCCTCGATGGTCACTGCATCGAGCCGCGTCATCAGGGTCTCTTCGAGGTCGCGCCACAACGGCGCCACCACCGACCGGCCGAGAACGGATTCGCTCGGATACTCGAATCCGTTGCCGCCCTCGACGTCATAGACGACCCGCGCCACGTCGCCCAGCGTCACACGCCGGCGCTCGCGCGCCAACCGGTAGCCGCCGCGCGGCCCGCGCGTGCCTTTCAGGATGCCAGCCCGCACCAGGCGCTGCATCACCTGTTCGAGATAGCGCTGCGGGATGCCCTGACGCGCGGTGATGTCCTTCGACTGCACCGGCCCGGCGCCAGCGTGGTAGGCGATGTCAACCACCGCCTCGAGCGCGAAACTCATCTTCTTCGAGAGCCGCAGCATGGAATCAGACGCCCAGCGCGCGGGTCTTTGGCGCGTGCCGGATGCCGGTCGATCCGAAGCCGCCTTGCCCCCGTGCGCTGCCATCGAGTTCATCCACGATCTCAAAGCGGACATCGACAAGCTGGGCGATCACCATTTGGGCGATGCGCTCGCCGCGGCGGACGACGAACGGCTTCTGTCCCATGTTGATGAGCACGACGCCGACTTCGCCGCGATAATCGGAGTCGATCGTGCCCGGGCTGTTCAGGACCGTGATGCCGTGGTCGAGTGCGAGACCCGAACGCGGCCGGATCTGCGCCTCGATGCCGTCCGGCAGGGCGATGCAGAAACCGGCCGGCACCAGAGCACGTTCCCCCGGGGCGAGGGTTTGGGTGTTGCCGATCGCCGCGCACAGATCGTAGCCGGCGCTTCCCGTGGTTGCCGGTTCCGGCAGGGGCAACCCTTCGGCGTGCGCCAGTCGCTCGATGGCGATGCGCACGCTCATGCGTCCGAACGGACCGGTGCGGCCGTTTTCTCGAGGGCTCCGAAATGATCCGCAATACGCGCCACTAGGCGGGAGGCCACCTCGGCCTTGGAGAGCGCCGGCCAGGAATCGGTATCGTCCGCGGTAATGAGGTGAACCGTGTTGCTGTCGCCGCCGATCACGCCCGAGGCCGCCGATACGTCGTTGGCGAGAATCCAGTCGCAGCGTTTGCGTTCTAGCTTGCGGCGCGCGTGCTCCAGCACATTCCCGGTTTCGGCCGCAAAGCCGACGACCAGCGCCGACCGCTGCTCGGTGTCCGCCGCCAGACCGGCGAGAATATCCGGGTTCTCGACCAGATCGATAGGCGGCGGGGCGCCATCCTTCTTGATCTTGCCGGGCGCTGTATCGGCCGGGCGCCAGTCGGCGACGGCGGCGGCGCAAACGGCGACATCCACGGGCAGCGCTTCAAGGCAGGCGGCTTCCATTTCGCGCGCCGATTCGGCGTGGACGGTGGTAACGTCCGCCGGGTCGGCAAGGGCGGTGGGACCCGCCACCAAAATTGTTTCCGCGCCCGCCGCCGCCAGCGCCGCGGCGATGGCGTGGCCCTGTTTGCCGCTGGACCGGTTCGAGAGATAGCGCACCGGGTCGAGGGCCTCATGGGTCGGGCCCGAGGTTACCAGCGCGCGGACGCCCCGAAGCGGGCGCGGCGGGGCCGCGGCATCAGCCGGAAATCCGGCGAAATGCGCCTCGATGGCGGTGACAATGGTCGCCGGCTCGGCCATGCGGCCGGCGCCGTATTCGCCATCCGCCAATTCGCCGATCTCGGGGCCGACGCTGGCGATACCGTCACCATGCAGTTGCGCGAGGTTCCGTCGTGTCGCCGGGTGCTCCCACATGTGCACATTCATGGCCGGGGCAAGCAGGACCGGCTTGTTGGTCGCCAAGAGCACTGTGCTTGCGAGGTCGTCGGCCAGCCCCGCGGCCATCTTGGCCATCAGATTGGCGGTCGCGGGCGCGACAACGATCAGGTCCGCCTCGCGCGATAGCCGGATATGCCCCATCTTGCTTTCGTCGGTCAGCGAAAACAGGTCGCGGTAGACTTCTTCCGAGGCGAGCGCCGAAACCGACAGCGGCGTCACGAATTGGGCACCGGAGTCGGTCAGGACGCAGCGCACGCCGGCACCCCGATCGCGCAGCCGGCGGATCAGGTCGAGGCTCTTGTAGGCGGCGATCCCGCCGGCAATTACCAGCAGGATATTTTTGTCGCTCAACACCGTGAAATTGTCCTAAGTACGGCGGGAACATGTATTAAAGGTACTGCCGTCGTAGACGGCGCGCAATAGGCCCGCGGCGGACTTGAGTTGCGAGTGGGGCCGTTCGATCCCTCACAATTCGATGTCCCTTTGGCAGGCCGCGCCACGCGGCCACCTTTGCGACTGCGCTCAATTCAGTTCGATCTCTGATTCCCAATCCATCGGGGCCGGAAGCCGGAATCGAACGGCTAGAACAGGATCGCCAACGCCAGAATCGCGATTGCGGCCCACAACAGGGTGCGTTCGGGGGGCCAGCGCCGCCGCCCGTTGCCCTGGAGGAGGCGGGCAGTATCGGGATGGAGCTTGAGGCCGTCGCTGGCAATCTCGCCCAGAACCGCCTCGGCCCGCTCGGCCAGCGCCGGCAGGCGCCGCACCAGGCGCGCGCCCGCAAAGGCGGCGTCGCGCAGGCGCGCATCGGGACCCATGTTTTTTCCGATCCAGTCTTCGATCACGGGCTGGGCGATGTCCCAGAACATCACCTCGGGATCGAGGCTCCGCGAGACGCCCTCCGCGACCACCATCGTTTTCTGCAACAGCAGCAGCTGCGGCTGGGTCTCCATCTCGAACTTGGTTGTCGTTTGCAGAAGCTGCGCCAGCAGCCGCCCGATCGAAATTTCTTGCGCCGGCCGCCCGAGGATCGGCTCACCGATCGCGCGCAGCGCCTGTGTGAAGGCATTCAACGATTGCCCGCGCGGTACATAGCCCGCTTCGAAATGAACCTCGGCGGCGCGCTCGTAGTCGCGTTTGAGAAAGGCGAGCAACAGGTCGGCGACAAAAATCCGGGTCTGTAGGTCCAGCCGCCCCATGATTCCGAAATCCACCGCCAGCAGGTTGGCGTCGGCATCGGCGAACAGGTTCCCAGGGTGCAGATCGGCATGGAAGAAACCGTCGTGAAACACCTGGGTCAGAAACGTGCGCAGAAGATTTTCGGTGACGGTCGTTGCATCGATGCCGGCTTCATCCAGCGCCGCCCGGTCGTTGAGCGAGGTGCCTGCCATGCGTTCGAGGGTCAGCACGCGGCGGCTGGTGCGCGCCCAGTCGACCTCGGGGACACGAAACCGGGAGTCGCCTTCAAAATTCCGGGCAAGCTCGGAAGCCGCCGCCGCCTCGGACCGCAGGTCCATCTCGAGATCGACGATGGCGGCGAAGTTGCGGACGATTTCCACCGGCTTAAGTCGGCGCGCCTGGGGCTGGGTGCGTTCGACCAGCTCGGCGAGCCACTGGAACAGATCGAGATCGCGGCGGAAGGCGGCCTCGATGCCGGGCCGCAGCACCTTGACTGCGACCTCGCGCCCTTCGGCGGTGACTGCAAAATGAACTTGCGCGATCGAGGCCGCGGCTACCGGCACCGGCTCGAAGTGCGGAAACAACTCGTCCACCGGGCGATCGAGCTCGGATTCGATGGTGGCGCGCGCAGCTTCGACCGAAAACGGCGGCAGGCGGTCGCGCAATTCGCCGAGGTCCCCGGCCATTCGTTCGCCGATCAGGTCGGCGCGGGTTGACCAGGACTGGCCGAATTTGATGAAACTGGGACCCAGTTCCTGAAGCGCCGCGGCGATGCGCTGGCCGCGCCGCAGGGGCTGGCGCCCGGGGCGGCGTCGCCCCAGCACGAGGCGGGCAAGCCGCGCCGGCCCCGGCCCGAGCTCCAGGAAATCGAGCAGGAACAGGGCGTCGTAACGGGCCAGAATCCGGGCGATGCGGATCAGCCGGACGATATTGCGAACGGCGCGGCGCATGGGTCCTGCGGCCTACAAGCGCCAGGCGGTGAATAGGTTGACGATCCCCCCGCTGAGGCGATGCACGCGGACGCGGTCGAGTCCCGCCTCCGACACCATCCCGGAAAAGGCCCCGGCCTCGGGGAAGCGGCGGATGCTTTCCACCAGATAGCGGTAAGCATCGCCGTCGCCGGTAACGACCTGACCGACCAGGGGCACGACCGCAAACGAGTAGGTGTCGTACAGGCGCCCGAGCGGCCCCGCCGGCAGGCGACCGAATTCGAGACAGAAGAAGCGCCCGCCCGGCTTCAGCACGCGGCGGGCTTCGGCGAGCGCCGCCTCGCGCCCGGTGACGTTGCGGATGCCGAAGACAATCGAATAGGTATCGGCAACGCCGTCGGCGAGCGGCAGTGCGCTGGCGTCCCCCACCGCCCAGTCGAGGCCCGACAGCCGCCCCCGGTCGATGGCACGGGCGCGGCCCACCTCGATCATGTTGGGATTGGTGTCGACGACGGTGGCGTGGGCGGGCGCGCCGTCCTTGGCCGGTTCCTTGGCGCGGTCGAGAAACCGGAAAGCCACGTCACCCGTGCCGCCGGCCACATCGACCAGGTGCATTCCGGGTTTCGGATCCATGCGACGGGCGAGATCGGCCTTCCAGAGCCGGTGCAGGCCGCCGCTCATCAGGTCGTTCATCAGGTCGTAGCTGGGCGCCACCGAATCAAAAACGGCGCGGACCAGGCCCGGCTTCTCTTCGGCGCTGACGGCGCGGAATCCGAAGGTTTCGTCCCCATCCGGCCGGTCGGGCCGCGGTTCGTCGGGGGCGTGCGCGGGACCGGGGAGCATGGCCCAGACCATAGCGCAGCCCCAGGAAAGGCGCTACTTTCCGTGCCGCCGTGCCGACGTTCCTGCAAAGCGTCCCAAAGACCGGCGCCGGGCTCCGCGAGTCCCGCGCCCCGGTGCGCTCGGCCGTGAGTTCCCGCTGATGCCCGAATTGCCCGAGGTCGAAACTGTCGTCCGCGGATTGCGGCCGGTACTCGAAGCGCGGACGCTGGCCCGCGTCCAGGTGCGGCGCGGCGATTTGCGCAAGCCCCTGCCGCCGGATTTTGCTTCCCGGCTGAAAGGCCGGCGTATCGCGAGCGTGTCGCGCCGAGCCAAATACATTCTTGCGGCGCTGGAGGACGGCAACGTTCTTCTGATCCATCTCGGCATGTCGGGCCGGCTGGTCGTGCGGCCGCCGGAAGCGCCGCCGCCCGCCGGGCACGACCATGTGATATTCGAAACAAACGAGGGCCTGCGCGTCGTGTTCAACGATCCGCGCCGGTTCGGCCTGATGGACTTGTTCCGGGTCGAGGCCCTGGAAGACCACCCGCTTCTCTGCCGCTTGGGGCCCGAGCCGCTATCGAACGCATTCAACGGGCCGGTGCTGTCGTCGCGCCTGCGCGGCCGCAAGACGCCGATCAAAGCCGCGTTGATGGACCAGCGCACCGTCGCCGGACTCGGCAACATCTATGTGTGCGAAGCCCTTTTTCGCGCCGGAATCTCGCCCCGCCGCGGCGCCGCTTCAGTCGCGGGGGTGCGCGCCGAGCGGCTAGTCGCCGCGATTCGCGCGGTACTGGAAGACGCGATTGCCGCAGGCGGTTCGAGTTTGCGCGACTTCGTCGGGGCGGGTGGCAAATCGGGTTATTTTCAGCACCGGTTCGATGTCTATGGCCGCGCCGGCGAATCGTGCCACGACTGCACCTGTGAGTCCGGTATCCGGCGCCTTGTCCAGGGCGGGCGTTCGAGTTTCTATTGCCCGGTGCGGCAGCGCTAGAGTGGTTCCGTTTTGGTCGGAACCACTCTCTTTTTTTGCTCACGGCAGCGGACCCAAGGGTCCACGCCTGCGCGGGCGCGCCGCGCAAGCGGCGGGCCGCCTTGCGGCCATAGACGATTCCGGACGAACTGGAATCGCTCGAAGAGAACCCTGCCCCGGGCCCGGCCGATGGGCGCCCGCCGGAGCCGCGTGCTAGGCTCCGGAATGCGGTTTCTTTTGATGGGGATGCTCATCGCGGCGATTGCCGCCCTCGGGCCGGTTGGAATCCGGGCCCAGGATTTGCGGTTCGTCGCCGGCACCGGAGATGTACCGTTGATGGCGGGCCTCTCGCCGGTCCCGGAAGAAAGTTTCGCCTTCGACAAGCCCGAAGGCCGCATCGTCGAAGCCACCGTCCGCGGCGCGGTGCCGGCCGAACGGGTGCGGATATTCTATGCGGCGGCCCTGCCCCAGCTCGGCTGGCGGGCCGACGACGGGGGGTTCACCCGGGGCGGCGAGCGCCTGATCCTCGAGGTGGTGGCGGAGGCGGCCGGGGTCCGGGTGCGTTTTCTGATCGCTCCGCGATAGGTTCGCAGGCGACCGGGGCGCAACGCCCGGTGCGGACCCTGGATGGCCTCCCAGGCCCCGGAATCGAAGGTTGACGGGCCTCGCGGTATGGCGATATAACCCGGCGCCCGCACCTCAGCAGCATTGAGACCCTTGATGGCGCACCATAAATCCGCGCAAAAGCGCATTCGCCGCAACGCCCGCCGGAGCGACGTGAATAGTGCCCGCGTCGGCCGCATCCGCACCTACCTTCGCTATTGTGAAGAAGCGATTGCGTCGGGCGACCGCGACAAGGCGTTGGCGGCGCTGAAGAAGGCGGAACCGGAATTGATGCGCGGTGTCGGCCGCGGCGTTATCCGACGCAATACGGCGGCGCGGCGGGTATCGCGTATGGTTCGCCGGGTCAAGGCGATGCAGGCCTGAACTAAGGTTTACAATCCCGAACACAAGACCGCGCTTCGAGGCGCGGTTTTTTGTTGCCCGGTTCCGTTGCGGGCGGTCCGCCCATCGCGAGCAAGCTGAAATGTTCAGGTGCCGAATGCGCGTTGCCGAACGAGCGGCGCGGGTCATTGTTCAGGTTTTCGTAATTTGCATGGTGAAACAAGACGGTGCCGTCGTCAGTTCAAAACGGTCATGAATGAACGGCGCGAAGTGTACGGAAGTTGCTCGGTTCTTTTTCTTGCGCGCCCGCGCCGTCGCTGCGGATTCCGCCCGGCGGGTCTCGGCGAAACCGATCCGCTTGACGAGTCCGCCGCCCACGCTTCAACATGTTGTGGTGTTGCTGCGTTGCAGGGGCGCATACATTTTTTTGCATGCGGGTTCGTTGTCATGGTTGCAAGCGGCGCATCAGGACAGTAGGGTAGCCGTCAGTTGACTTTGGGTGCGGGGGTTTACCCAAAGTATACCGAAAGGAATTAGCCACTAGTGCCAAAGGATGGATTTGCCCAATCCCTTTAGCGGAAGCTATTTTTTTGTTTGTTTCTTTGGTGTTAAGTACAAGTGGTTGAGTATTTGGAGGATTGCAATATTCCTAGAATAATCGGCCAATTTTAGGTCGAATAAGGGGCAGAAAAAACAAACTGGCGGACGCGGTGGACCCGTGCCAAACGGTTTACTTGAGACGATTGAATGATGAAGTACGCCGGGGATGTAACCTCCGAGAAAGCATGGCGCGCGTTGCAGCAGGACCCCGCAGCGGTTCTGGTCGATGTCCGTACGCGCGCTGAATGGATATTCGTTGGCACTCCCGATTTGTCCGCGGCCGGCAAGGAAGTGGTCCAGATCGAGTGGCAGTCCTTTCCCGGCATGGCGGTCAATGAAGAATTTGTTGCCGCGGTCGAAAGTCGCGGCGCGACACCCGAATCCAAGCTTTATTTCATCTGTCGTTCCGGGATCCGCTCGCGCGATGCGGCGATCGCCATGACCGCGGCGGGTTACGCGCAATGTTGCAATGTGGCCGACGGGTTTGAAGGCGACCTTGACGGCAACAAACACCGCGGCGCCACGGGCGGTTGGAAGGCCGCAGGCTTACCTTGGTCGCAATCGTGAGTGGCGATTCAAAAAACCCGGCGCTGGCGCTGGATATTGCTGAGACCTGGGACCGGGTGCGCCATCGGCTGCGCGCCGAGGTTGGCGATGCCGCTTTCGACAGCTGGCTCAAACCGCTCGATCTTGCCAGCGTCCGCGACGGTCGCGTGATGCTGACCTTGCCGACCCGGTTCATGCGCGACTGGGTCATGTCTCACTATTTCGAGAAGATCGGCGCCCTGTGGCAAAGCGAGTGCGGCGAAACCGCCGCGGTCGAAATCCATGTCGTCCCCGGCGGAGCGCCGGTGCGCGGACCGGCCGCCGAAGCGGACTCGGGGAGCAAATCACGCCTGCCCGCGCCGGCTGGCATCGGCCGTGCCGAGGAAGAGGCGGGCGCGTCCCTCGACCTCAGGTTCACCTTCGCCAACTTCGTCGTCGGCAAGGCCAACGAACTCGCCTATGCCGCGGCCCGGCGGGTCGCAGAATCGCCGACGGTGCCCTTCAACCCGCTCTACCTCTATGGCGGCGTCGGCCTCGGCAAAACCCACCTCATGCACGCCATCGCCTGGCACATCCGCGAACGCGACCCCGACCGCAAGGTGCTGTATTTGTCGGCGGAAAAGTTCATGTATCAGTTCATCAGCGCGCTTCGCTACAAGGACGTGATGCAGTTCAAGCACCTGTTCCGGTCGGTCGATGTCCTGATGGTCGACGACGTTCAGTTCATCAGCGGCAAGGAATCCACCCAGGAGGAATTCTTCCATACCTTCAATGCCCTGGTGGACCAGAACCGGCAGGTGGTGATATCCGGCGACCGCTCGCCGTCGAATCTCGACGGCGTCGAAGAACGCATGCGTTCGCGCCTCGGGTGGGGCCTGGTGGCCGACATCCATGCCACCGACTACGAACTCCGGGTCGGAATCCTGCAGTCCAAGGTCCAGGGACTCGGCACTGCGGAGGTTCCCGATCAGGTGCTCGAGTTTCTGGCCCACCGAATCACTTCAAATGTGCGGGAACTGGAAGGCGGGCTCAACCGGGTCCTGGCGTACGCCAATCTGGTCGGCCGGCCGATCAACCTCGAAACCACGCAAGAGGTGCTGCGCGATCTGCTGCGCGCCAACGACCGGCGCATCACCATCGAGGACATCCAGAAGCGCGTCGCCGAGCATTACAACATCCGGCTTGCCGAAATGCAGTCGCCGCGCCGTGCCCGAGCCGTCGCCCGGCCCCGTCAGGTGGCGATGTACCTGTCCAAGCAACTCACTCCGCGTTCGCTGCCCGAGATCGGACGTAAGTTCGGCGGCCGCGACCACACTACCGTCATGCATGCCGTACGCCGTATCGACGAGCTCTGTCAGGCCGATACCAACCTCGCCGAAGACATCGATCTTCTAAAGAGAATGCTCGAAACCTGAGGCGGATTTTGCCTTTGTTTTCAAAATCGTAGAGGCTCGGTTCCGGGATCGGGACGGGACCGCGGCCGTGGCTTCGCGGACCGTGCCTGTGCTATAATCCGGCCTCGTTCCGGCGGGGCGTGGCCCAGACCGCCCCCTCCCAAAGCACGATCCGAAGGCCATCCGGCCTTAAGTCGCGCGGGAAACGCCCACCGCCGGGCCGGTGACACCCAGCGGAAGGGTTTGGATTGGGGGCCGGCCAACAGGCCGCCGGGTGAAAACAGAGATAACCAACGAAGAAACCACAGGTGCGATGAAGATAACGATCGAACGGGCGGCGCTGTTGGCCGCTCTCGGCCACGTTCAGAACGTGGTCGAACGCCGGACCACAATTCCGATCCTTGCCAACGTCCTGATCGCTGCCGCCGACGGGCAGATGCGCCTTACCGCCACCGATCTCGACATGGCCATCGACGAAGCTGCGGCCGCCGACGTCGGCCAGGCCGGCGCGACCACGGTGCAGGCGCATCTGCTGTTCGATATCGTGCGCAAATTGCCCGAAGGCGCGCAGGTCGAACTAGCACTTGCGGGCGATGCCTCGCGCATGACACTGCAAGCGGGCCGGTCGTCGTTTACTCTGCCGTGCTTGCCGCGCGAAGACTTCCCGGTGCCAAGCGACGACGAGCTGCCGTGCAAGTTTTCGCTAGCAGCAGAAGAATTGCGGCGCCTGCTCGACAAGACCCGGTTCGCAATTTCGACCGAGGAAACCCGTTATTACCTCAACGGGATCTACCTGCACGACGCCGAAAGCGGTGGTGTGGCGATGCTGCGCGCGGTCGCAACCGACGGCCACCGCCTGGCCCAGGTCGAGACGCCGCTGCCCGATGGGGCGGCAGGGATGCCGGGCGTTATCGTCCCGCGCAAGGCGATCAACGAACTTCGACGCCTGGCCGAGGGTTGCGACGACGATATCGAAGTGGCGCTATCGGAAACCCGCATCCGGTTCGGGTTCGGCGAGGCGGTGCTGACGACCAAGCTGATTGACGGCACCTTTCCGGACTACGAGCGCGTTATCCCGGAAGGCAACGACAAGGAACTCGACGTCGGTTGCGCCGAGTTTCGCGCCGCGGTAGACCGGGTTTCGACAATCTCGACCGAGAAGTCGCGCGCCATCAAATTGGGTCTTGCCGCCGACAAACTGGAACTCTCGGCCGCCAGCCCCGACAGCGGTACGGCGAGCGAGGCGCTACCTGTCGGTTACGCCGGCGAACCCCTGGAGATCGGGTTCAACTCCAAGTATCTCCTTGAGATTACTAGCGAAATTGATGGGGATACGGCACGCTTTTTACTCGCGGACTCGGTCTCGCCGACGATCATCACCGATCCTGGCGACGAACGCGCCCTGTTCGTCCTGATGCCCATGCGGGTCTGAAGCCGGTGGCGCCCGTAACCGGTTATCGTGCCCAACCGGACGCCGAGGCCGATGCAGCTTTTGCAGTTTCGCGCCTGCGCCTGAACGATTTCCGCAGTTACCACTCGCTGCACCTCGACATCGGACCCGAACCGGTGGTCCTGACCGGTCCCAATGGGGCGGGCAAAACCAACATTCTCGAAGCGCTTTCCTATTTGTCGCCCGGGCGCGGCTTGCGGCGGGCGCGGCTCGGCGACGTGACCCGCCACGGGCACGCTGGCGGCTGGGCCGTATCGGCGCGGGTTTATGATGCGGCGACAGGCACGGCGAGCGACATCGGCACCGGCACCGCGGACGCCGCCGCCCCCGACGGCGCCGCCGAACGGCGGCTCATTCGGATCGACGGCCAGGCCGGGCGCGGCCCCGCATCTTTGGCCGAAGTCTTGGGTCTCAGCTGGCTGACGCCGCGCATGGATCGTCTGTTTCAGGATGAGGCCCCGTCGCGGCGGCGCTTCCTCGACCGTTTGCTGTACGGCGTCGATGCCCAGCACGCCCGCCGGGTATCGGCTTACGAGCGCGCCCTGCGCGAACGCGCCCGGCTCCTGAAGACCGGCGAGGGCAACGCGGCCTGGCTCGGCGCTCTTGAGGAGACCATGGCCGCGCACGGGGTTGCGGTGGCAGCGGCGCGGCGCGACGGCGTTGCCCGGCTGGCCCAGGGGCTGGCCGCGGCGGACGGTCCGTTTCCGGCGGCCGCGCTTGCCGTCGTCGGCACGCTTGAATCCTGGCTCGATACCTTGGCCGCGGTCGAAGCCGAGACGCGCTTCCGCATCGAACTGGAACGCTCCCGCGGCCGTGATGCGGAAACCGGCGGCGCCGCGCTCGGCCCGCACCGCAGTGATTTGGCGGTCACTCATCTCGCCACCGGCCTGCCCGCGCAGCAATGCTCCACCGGCGAACAGAAGGCGCTGTTGATCGCGATCGTGCTGGCCGACGCCCGGGTCAAGGCCGTGCAGGGCGGTGTGGTGCCGTTGCTGCTACTCGACGAGGTGGTGGCCCATCTCGACGCCGGCCGGCGCGAGGCTCTGTTTGGGCAAATTCTCGATCTCGGCGCCCAGGCATGGCTGACCGGAACCGACCGTGAAATGTTCGCCCCGATGGTTGGTTCGGCCCAGTACCTTGGGGTTGCCGAATCGCGCGTCAACCCCGACGGGGGCATCCCATGACCGGTCCCGCCGAGCGCCTCCAAGCCGGTGAAGATTACGGCGCCGACGCAATCAAGGTCCTGCGCGGCCTCGATGCCGTGCGCAAGCGCCCGGGCATGTACATCGGCGATGTCGATGACGGGTCGGGCCTGCATCACATGGTGTTCGAGGTGGTGGACAACGCCATCGACGAGGCGCTGGCTGGCCATTGCGATACCATCGAACTGAAGCTTAACCCCGACGGCTCGGTCACCGTAAACGACAACGGCCGCGGCATCCCCACCGATATCCACGAGGAAGAAGGCGTGTCGGCGGCGGAAGTGATCATGACCCATCTGCATGCCGGCGGAAAATTCGACCAGAATTCCTACAAGGTGTCGGGCGGGCTCCACGGGGTCGGGATTTCGGTGGTGAATGCGCTTTCGGCGGCGCTGGACCTGCGCATCTGGCGCAGCGGCAAGGAATTCTTCATGCGCTTTGCCGGCGGCGATGCCGTGGCGCCGCTTGAGGTGGTTGGTGATTCAGGGGGCCGCACCGGCACCGAAATCACGTTCCTGCCGACGCGCGATATCTTCTCGATGACCGAGTTCGATTTCGCCACCCTCGAACACCGGCTGCGCGAACTTGCATTCCTGAATTCAGGCGTCCGTGTCACACTGCGCGACGAACGCGGGGTCGAGCCGCATGAAGTCGACATGGTTTACGAAGGCGGCGTCGAGGCGTTCGTCCAGTACATCGACCGCAATCGCCAGGCCCTGCACTCGACCATCAACCTGCGCGGCGAGCGCGACGGCATGACGGTCGAAGCCTCGTTGCAATGGAACGACAGCTACCACGAAAACGTCCTCTGCTTTACCAACAACATTCCGCAGCGTGACGGCGGCACGCACCTGGCCGGGTTTCGCGCCGGCCTCACCCGCACCGTCAACAACTACGCGGCCAGCGGCGGTCTCGGAAAAAAAGAAAAGGTCTCGCTGTCGGGCGACGATGCGCGCGAGGGGCTGACCTGCATTTTGTCGGTCAAGGTTCCGGAGCCCAAGTTTTCTTCCCAGACCAAAGACAAACTGGTGTCGTCCGATGTCCGCCCGGTGGTGGAGAGCCTGATCGGCGAGCGCCTCAACCAGTGGTTCGAGGAGCATCCGGCGGAAGCCAGGTCGATCGTTCAGAAGATCGTCGATGCGGCGGTCGCGCGCGAAGCCGCGCGCAAGGCCCGCGAACTGACCCGGCGCAAAGGGGCTCTCGACATTTCATCGCTACCGGGCAAGCTCGCCGATTGCCAAGAACGCGATCCCTCCAAGGCCGAATTGTTCCTGGTAGAGGGCGATTCGGCAGGGGGCACTGCAAAACAGGGGCGCGACCGGCGCAACCAGGCGGTGCTGCCCTTGCGCGGCAAGATCCTCAATGTCGAACGGGCGCGGATCGACAAGATGCTGGGGTCGGTTGAAATCGGCACCCTCATTACCGCGCTCGGCACCAGCATCCGCGACGAATTCGATCTGGCGAGGATCCGCTATCACCGCGTCATCATTATGACCGACGCCGACGTCGACGGCGCCCACATCCGAACCCTGCTGCTGACGTTTTTCTACCGCCAGATGCCCGAAATCATCGAGGCCGGTTACCTCTACATTGCCCAACCGCCGCTCTATAAAGTTTCGCACGGCAAAGCGGCGCGTTATCTGAAGGACGAGCGCGAGTATGAGGATTACCTGATTACCGAGGGTATCGAGGGCGCAGTGTTTACGCTGCACACCGACGAAGAACTTGCCGGCGAAGACCTGCGTCAGTGTGTCGAAAAAGCGCGCGTCGTCGTGCGCATGATCGAGGCGTTGTCGCGTCGTTATTTGCGCGACGTGGTGGAACAGACGGCGATTGCCGGTGCGCTCAATCCGGATCACCTTTCCGATCCGGAACAAGCCAAATCCGCGACCGAATACGTTTCCCGCCGGCTCGATATGCTGGCCCCTGAATCCGAACGCAGCTGGCAAGGCGCGCCTACCGACGACGGGGGCTTGCGATTTTCGCGAATCGTGCGCGGCGTCGAAGAGATTCACGTGATCGACGGACCCCTGATCCGGTCGGCCGATGCGCGCAAGCTCGATGAGCGCGCCGCCGAATTGCAGGCGACTTACCTCCGTCGCGGCGTCCTGCAACGAAAGGACGAATCGTGCGTCATCCGTTCGCCGACGCAATTGCTTGACGCGGTATTCGAATTTGGCCGCAAGGGCGTAACCGTCCAGCGCTATAAGGGCCTCGGCGAAATGAATGCCGACCAGTTATGGGAAACGACGCTGGATCCCGAGGCCCGGACGCTGTTGCAGGTCCGAGTCAATCACGCCGAAGAAGCCTCGCAGTTGTTCGAAACTCTGATGGGGGACGTGGTCGAACCGCGCCGCGATTTCATCCAGAAAAACGCCCTTCGAGTCGTCAACCTCGACGTCTAGCGCAAATCCCGAGCCGGCGGAATCGGCGGCGACGACGATTTGCGTTCTATGTCAAAGGGATAGAGCTTTTCGCGTGAGCGCAAGCGAACGGGAAAAGCACTAGGGGTTGGATTCCAACACGCGGTGGCGACGAAATTAGGGCCACCCGTCGAGATCAATTGAACAGCGTCAGATCGCTGGCCTCGTGGCGCGGGCTGACATTGAGAAATTGAAACGTGAGAAATCGAAACGTCAGGTTCGCCCGGCGAAGGCTCAATCTTCTGTGGCGATCGTTTCGGCTGTCAGTTCGCTGTCGGTGGGTCCGGTGACGGCCGCCTCGTGCCGCCACAAAGTCGCAAGGTAAACCAACAGCGACAACAGCGTTGCGAGACCCATGATCGTGGTCATCGGAACGACGGTTCCGTCGTGGAGGATGCCGACCGCCGCGCCGAATCCGGCACCGACCGCCGATTCGAGAAAACCCAGCAGCGCCGAGGCCGCACCGGCCATGTGCGGAAACGGCCCGATCGCGCCCGCGGTCCCCAACGGAAAGATAAAGCCGATGGCGAAGGCGAACAAAACCATCGGCGCGACGATCGTCCAAACCGTCTGGATGCCGAGCAAGGGCAGGAGGGCGATTGCCAGGCCGCCGATAGCAGCCAAAAAGATGGCCCATCGGAACAGCCGGTCCACACCCCATTTTGGCAACAGCCGGTCGACCAGCAGCGTGCCTGAGATGAAACCCACCACCTGTATCGTAATCAACCAGGCAAAGTTTTCCGGCGCCACCTCAAGCACTTCGATGAATACGAAGGGGGCTCCCGAAATGAACGCAAAAAAGGTCGAAAACGCGAACACCAACGTAAACGTGAATCCGATGTAGGTCCGGTTACCCAGCAAGGTCGAAAAGTTCTTCACTATCTGAAGGGGTCGAATGGCGTTCCGGTCGGGATGGGTGTTCGTCTCCACGATCCACACCCAAACCAGCACGATCGCCAGCAGGCCCCACGCGGTCAGGAATACGAAGTTCGCCTGCCAGCCCAGCCAGACCAGCAAATATCCACCGATCACCGGCGCGATCGCCGGCGCAATGCCGATGATCGTACCCATGCGGGCGAGCATCGTGGCGGCGGCGTCGCGGTCGTGCATGTCGCGGATGATCGCCAGGCAAATGACATAACCCGCCGCACCGCCCAGCGCCTGGAAGAATCGGAATACAATCAGCATCTCGATGGAGGTCGCGAACGCGCACGCCACCGAGGCGGCTACGAACAATGCGGTCCCGGCAATCAGCGGCCGCTTGCGCCCGTACCGGTCGGAGAGCGGGCCATAGGCCAGTTGCGCCAGCGCGAACCCGACCAGATAGACGCTCAGCGTCAACTGCACCCGGCTGGTCGTGGTGTTGAACCAATCGGTCAGCGTCGGCAGTGACGACAGAAACATATCGGTCGCCATTTCGCCGGCGACCAGAACAGCGGCCAGCACGGCCAGCAGTGACAGGGTATTGGCGCGAAGGGGGGTCATGAGGGTCAAACAAAAGGCCCCGGCTATCCCGTGCCCGGCGCCGGGCTCCGGGGGGTGACCAGGAAGAACGTCGCCATCGCCAAGACACAGTACAAGCCGATCAGGAGGCCCATTGGCATCGCCGATCCGTCGAAGGCCCAACCGGCGAGCGCCCCACCGGCGGCGCCGAAGCCCGATATCAGGGCCCCAATCAGGGCCGAGGCCATGCCCGCCATCCGCGGATGCGGCGCCATCGCGGTCGCGAATGCCACCGGCATCAGGAAGCCCATCGAACAGGAAATCACCATCATGGGTGCGACGATGGTGACGACACCGGCATAGGGGCCGGATGCGGCAAGGGCAAGCGCGACACCGCCGGCCGCGGTCGCCAATATTGCGGTCCCGTAGATCCGTCGCGGCCCGACGCGGTGCGAAATCCGCCCCGTGATTAGCGAGGCGACGATAAAGGTGCTGGCGATGGCCGTGAAGATCAGCCCGAATTCCTGCGGCGCCAGACCGTAAATGCCGATGAAGACGAACGGGCCCGAGGAAATGAACGTGTACAGCATCGCGAACAGGAAACACAGGCTGAAGGTGTACCCCGAAAACGTCCGGTTCCGGATCAGGTAAGCAAAACTGCGGAGCATCCGCAGCGGCTGAATTGCATTTACGTCGGGCCGCGCCAAGGATTCCTTGAAGCCGAAGGCGACGACCAAGCCGAAAATGACGCCGTAGCCGGTCAGCGCCCAGAACACGGCGCGCCAGTCTGCCCATACCGTCAGGTAGCCGCCGCCGACCGGCGCAAACATCGACGAGAGCCCCATGATCACGGTCGTGTGGGCCAGCACCCGGGTTCCGGTGGTCCCCTCATGCAGGTCGCGGATGATGGCGCGGCTCAACACCTGGCCCGAACACGCGCCCAGCGCCTGAACGGAGCGCGCTGCGATCAGGGTCTCGATGTTGGGCGCCAGCGCACAGGCGACGCTGGCCGCCGTGTAAAGCGTGAGGCCGCCAAGCAACGCCGGGCGCCGGCCGAAGCGGTCCGAGACCGGCCCGAACACCAGTTGCCCCAGCGCGAACGCCCACAGGTAAAGGCTCAGCGTCAGAGTCACCATGCCGACGCTGGTGCCGAGATCGTCGGTCAGCGAGGGCATCGCCGGCACATACATGTCGGTCGAAAGCGGACCTGAGGCGGCCAGGCCGCCCACCAACAGGATCAGGGTCAGCGAATTGGGGCGGAACATGAAAACACATGTGACGCCGTTCGAGACCGGCGGTGGCGGCCCCCAAGCCGTGCCGACCCCACGGCGCGGCTATCCGAACCGGTGCAATGTGGCGCCGTGGCGTTTGAGCCAGTATTTCGGCACGTCGCAGTCGGGGCAGAGGTCGTGCACCAGCGCCCAAAATCGCGGGCTGTGATTGAGTTCGGTCAGATGCGCCACCTCGTGGGCGACGACGTATTCCAGCACGCCTGCGGGCGCCAGAACCAGTCGCCACGAAAACGACAGATGGCCGTCGTCGGAACAACTGCCCCAGCGCGAGCGCGGGTCGCGAAAACTGATGCGTTCTATCCCCCGGCCGGTGCGCTCGACGTTGGCGTGTGCGCGCCACGAAATCTCGCGCCGCGCCGTCTTCTTGAGCCAGTCGGTGACGCGGCGGGCGACATGGGGGGCGTCGCCGGCGACACAAAGGGTGCTGTCCTCGACCCAAACCACGCCGCGGTCGTTGGGCCGGTGGAAAATCTCATACTCCTTGCCCATCACCGGAATGACCGATCCGTGGGCGAAGGGCACCGGGCTCGGCAGCGAATCGATATGGCGCAGTATCCAGCCCGCCTTTTCCTGCGCGAACTGCAATCCTTCCGCGCGCGGCACGCCGCGCGGCAGCACCAAATCCACTCCGCCCCGCTTTTCGTCGAGCCGAAGCGTGATATGGCGTGCCCGCCGGCTGAGCTGGAGCCGGATGCGCACATCGCGCCCGCGCAAAGTGACGGTCTCGAACCGTTCGCGCCGGCTCATCGGATCGACTCACGTCTTGCCATCGGCGAATCCGATTCCGCGACCAATCCGGCCGGTGGCAAATACGTTCCCGTGCGGCACTTCAATGGCCTCGGTCGGGCCGAATGTCTGGCACTGGCGGAAAAATTGCGCGGTGCGGTCGAACGCGTCCTGCTCGAATCGCAGGTGCAGGTTGAAGGCGGGTTCGGCGAACTGGCGACCATGTTAATCCGAGACCCTAGCGGCAATGCGCCGGAGTTCAAGTCCTTCCCCGCCCCCAATCGTTTGTTCGCCACGAATCTTCTCCCCGCCGCGGCCGCCATAGCGCGGCCACTCGGCAAGGTGATCTTCGAGATCGCCGGCCCGCTTCTCCGGTACGGCCCGGCCGCGAACCGAAACTCCCGCTTCGTGCACCGTATTCGAATCGCCCGATACAAGATGATGCCACCACATAAGATCGTGGCCTTCGGCGATTAGCCGGTAGGCGCAGGTGGACGGCATCCACGCGATCTGGTCAACCTTTTTCGGCGTTAGCACTACGCAATCGGAAACGTAGCGCTTTCGTTCACCGTAGCGCGTGCAGGTGCAGGTGCCGACATCGAGCAGGCGGCAGGCGACGTTGGTGAAGTCGATGGCGCCGGAGTCCGCATCCTCCAGCTTCAACAGACAGCACTTGCCGCAACTGTCGCAAAGCGATTCCCATTCCTCAGTTGAAAGGTCCCCGAGGGTTTTCGTTTTCCAGAACGACAGTGCGCCGTCCGGCTCCGGTCGGATCATGCGTGGGCGCGGATAAATTCCGCCACCGCGGGGCAGATTTTATTGCGCCAGCGGCGGCCATTGAAAATACCGTAGTGACCGGTCTGGGATTGCTGGCGATGGACACGCGCCGCCCGCGGAATTCCGGTACACAGATCGTGTGCGGCGCGAGTCTGGCCCAGGCCCGAAATGTCGTCGAGTTTGCCTTCGATGGTCATCAGGGCGGTTCGGGTAATAGCAGACGGGTCGACCGGCGCTCCCCGCACCGTCATTTCGCCCTTCGGCAACGCGTGCTCCTGGAAGACGGTCTTGACGGTCTGCAAATAAAACTCGGCCGGCAGGTCCATGACCGCGAGGTACTCGTCGTAGAACTTCCGGTGTGCCGCAGCGCTGTCGCCGTCGCCCTCGATCAGATGATCGTACAACTTCAGGTGCGCATTCAGATGCCGTTCCATGTTCATGGTCATGAACCCGGTCAACTGGATAAAACCCGGATAGACGCGGCGCATAACGCCGGCATAAGGGAGGGGCACCCGGGCGATGACGCTGCGCTCGAACCACTCGATCGGGCGCGATTCAGCGACGCGGTTAATTGCGGTCGGGTTGACGCGGGTGTCGATGGGTCCTCCCATCAGGATCATCGATTTTGGTGTTGCCGGATCGTTGTCCGCACTCATCAGCGACACTGCGGCTAGAACCGGCACGGACGGCTGGCAGACAGCCATCACGTGGGTGCCGGACCCGAGGTGCCCGAGAATCCCTCGCACGTCCTCGACGTAGTCATCGAGGTCGAAGCCGCCCTCCGACACCGGCACATCGCGTGCGTCGAGCCAGTCGGTTATATAGACGTCGTGGTTCGGCAGCAGCGCCGCGACGGTGCCGCGCAACAGGGTGGCGTAATGCCCTGACAACGGTGCCACCACCAGAACACGCGGATCGTCGCGGCCGCTATCGCGCCGGAAATGCTTCAGGTGGCAGAACGGCAAATCCAGGATCACGTCTTCACTGACCGCCACCTGCCGGCCGTCGATTTCGATCGACTCAAATCCGAAATCGGGACGTTCGCGGCGCTTGAGCGTGTAATCGACGATCTCGCAGGCCGCAGCCATCGACCGCCCGAAGGCGGAATGGGAAAGCGGATTGAGGGGATTGCGGAAGAACAATTGCCCGCTCTGGGCGGCCAGCCGCAAGGGCTGGGCGGCGGCGTGCTGGGTCTCGTGAAGATGATAAAGCAATGGCGGCTCCGGCAATCGGCGGGGCGGCCATTATGGGACGCGCGAGACCGTTCCGTCCAGCGGCTTGGGGCGTTCAATCCGTTAGAGACGCATCCGTTCAGGTGGAATCGCCTTCGGCAATCACTGGACGGATAGGGCGGCTCTGCCCCTCTTGAAGAGTAGAGCAGTTCTATCCGAAGGGCACGAACCGCGCCGGTTCAAGCCCCTCGGATATTGCTCTAACCGGGCCCGCGCCGGTCCGGTGGCACCACCCCTCGATGGGCACTCGATTCAGTTCGGCCGTTGCCGCCGGGTCCTGACCGGTGGGCAGATAGGCCACCCAGAGCCGCCTCCGTTCAGGTGGAATCGCCTTCGGCGATCACTAAAAGAATAGAGCGCCACTTCCTTCTTGACGAGGTGAGCAATTTTGCCCGGAGGACTTGAACCGCGCCGGTTCAACCTCTCCGGATATTGCTCTGGCGCCGGTGCGCGAGGCGCGCACGTTGACGTCAACCGCTGCCCCTCCCATTGTGAGGCGATGCTCGACCGTCTTGCCGGACTCAATCCGGATTTCTCTCTGGTCGCGCTGGTGCAGGGGCCGGTTCCGTTGGTGCTGCTGGTGCTGGCGCTTTTCACCGATGCGGTGGCGGGGTCCGTTTTGCGTGCGCTGGTGCCCTTGCCGCACCCGGACCGAATCGTTGCCGCGCTGTCGGCCTCCCTCGAACGGCGCCTCAACCGCGAGCACCGCAGCGCCGCCACGCGGCTGATCCGCGGCCTGCTCGCTACCCTGGTGATTCTCGCCGTGGGGGTCGGCCTCGGCGCTGCGATTGCGGCGCTGGGGGCCGCGGTACCGTTCGGCTGGGTGCTGACGCTGACGGTGATTCTTGCGCTGGTCAGCCAGCACCGCCCGGCGGCGGCGGCGCTGCGGACCGCGCGGGCGCTCGGACCCCTTGGCAACTTGGGCCGAGAAACCCTGGACCACGACTTTCCGGTGTTGAGCGGCGGCGACGAATTCCTGGCCGCTGCCAGCCGCGATTCGTTTGCCGTGGCGCGCGGTGCCGTCGAGCACCTCGCCGGGCGCTTTTCTGCCGGGCTGGTGGGGTGCGTGTTCTGGTACGTACTTTTCGGACTGCCGGGTCTGGTAGTCTACCGATTCGTCAATGTCATGGCCTCGCGGCTCGACGAAACAAAAGTCCGCGGCGGCAACTTCGGTCTGGTCGCGACGCGCCTGCACGAGGCCATGGCATGGTTGCCGGCGCGGTTTGCCGGTGCCCTGCTGGCGCTGGCGGCGGTCTTCGTGCCGGGCGCGCACGCCGGGCGGACGTTTGCGACGATGTTGGCGCAGGCGCCGCGGCACCCGGTACGCAGTCTTGCCTGGCCCGTGGCGGCGATGGCCGGTGCGCTGGGGCTGTCACTGGCCGGGCCCGATCCGATCGAGGATCGGGGCGGCGCGCTGGTGCCCTGGATCGGACCCGAGCGGGCGCGTGCCCGCGTCAACGCCATCGACATCCGCCGCGCGGTGTTTCTCTACGCTGTCGCCGTTCTTCTCAATGGCGTGGTGCTGCTGCTGGTGACGATGGCTTGGCTTGCGGCCTAGAGAGATATCCGACGAAAGGGACCGGCGCGGCGCACGGTTGCGGCGCACGCGCGCGGGTATGTCAGTTCGTGAGGATACGGTCCAGTGCCGCACGCAACGGATCGGCACCGCGGTTGGTGACCGCGCGGTCGATCAAGATTTGTGTCGGCGTTACCGTCTGGCCGTAGTAGGCCCGGTTGAGGGCATCGCGCGCCTGAATCACGGCGCCCTCGAACGACGCGCCGGCGAACAGGCCCTTGTTGCGCGAGTATGAATAGACGTCGTTGCGCAGATTGGTGGTGGTGGCGGCCTCGACCCCGGCGCCGACCGGGCCCGCGGCGACGCTGGCGTCAGCGCCAAGTTTGATCTTGTTGTGCAGCACCGCATCGACCGCGCGCTCGGTCATGAATATCAGCACGACTTCCGAGGTCTGGGCTCCGATCTGGAGGCCGATCGAGCCCGCCCCCATGGTGTAGAAGGCGGGTGCGCTCCAGTCCTGACCGCGAGTCAGCAGCACGCCCGATCCGCCTTCGCCGCCGATGATGAACCCCGCTTTCAGCAGTTGCGGTACCACCAGGACACCCTTGGCGCGGCGCATTAGATCGCGCATCGGCGCCATTTCGGGATCGCCAAGAAAGGCATCGACGGTAATGCGGGCCTTGTCCACCAGCGCCTGGGCGTCGGCGGCATCGTCGGCAAGTGCCGCGCGCGGAATCCCGTCCGCGGCCGCAAGCAGCGTGCCGAGAAAGGCAAGTGTCATCGAAAATCTGAGGGCGCGTCGAATCATGACCAGGCTCCGGATCGGGTTTACCACCGCAGTGTACAGGCGACGCGCGCCCGCGCAACCGCGGAGCTACTCACCCAGATTCAACAGCAATCCGCGGACCCGCGCTGTCCGGAAGAAAGAAAAAAAGGCGCCGCACCCAAGCGCGAGGTAAAGCCCGTTCAACAGGATTGCGTTCCACATCAGGTCGGCGCGATAGCCGCCATCGATCAGGATCGCACGCATACCTTCGAACACATGGCTCGCCGGAACCGCGAAGGCGACCACTTGCAGCCATCCGGGCAGAACGTCGATCGGGTAGTAGATGCCGCTGATCGGCGCCAAAGCGAAGACGGCAACCCAGGCCAGGCTCTCGGCGCCGAGACCGAACCGCAGTACCAGCCCCGACATCACCAGGCCAATGGCCCAGCCCATGACGATCAGGTTCAAAAAGAATCCGATCAGCGGAATTCCCAGCGAATAGACCGAAAATCCGAAGAAGATCAGCGCCAGAATCGTCGCCGGCACGATGCCGATGACGGTGCGGATGAAGCTGATTGTCATCAGCGCCATGATCATTTCATGAGGCCGCAGCGGCGAGACGAACAAATGCCCGAGATTGCGCGACCACATTTCTTCGAGAAACGAAATCGATATGCCGAGCTGGCCGCGGAACAAGATGTCCCACAGCAGGACCGCCGACAACAAAACGCCGAACGCCTGAACGAAATAGTTCGAATTCTGCGCAAGAAACTGCGTCAGGAAACCGAACATGATGACCTGCATGGTCGGCCAGTACGCGAGTTCGAGAATGCGAGGCCATGATCCGCGCAACAGATAAACGTACCGGCGCACCATCGCTCCGATGCGTCCCGCCGAGATCGGAGCGAACGCGCTGGGGCGCAATTGATCGGGGACGTCGGGGCGCGGGGTCATTGCGTCGCCGTCTCGAATTCGGGGCCGCTTTCGCGCCCATCGCGGCCGCGGGCGATGTCGAGAAAGACCTGTTCCAGAGTCTCGCGGCCGTATTTTCCGATCAACGCCGCCGGCGTGCCCCGATCGACGATCGTGCCGGCGCGCAGCATCACCACCTGCGTGCACATTCGTTCTACTTCCGCCATGTTGTGGGAGGCGAGCATGATCGTGGCACCGGTCTCGCGCTGGTAGTCCCGCAGGTAGCCCCGTACCCAGTCCGCCGTGTCGGGATCGAGCGAAGCCGTCGGTTCGTCGAGCAACAACAGCTCCGGCCGGTTGAGCAGCGATTTGGCGAGCGCCACGCGCGTCTTCTGGCCCGACGACAGGGTGCCCAGCGGACGATGGAGAAGGGCGGAAAAATCCAGCGCCTCGGCAAGCTGACGGATTCGGTCCTCCACCCGCCGCAATCCGTACAAGTGGCCGTAGACGCGCAGGTTTTCCGCCACCGTCAGGCGCCGTGGCAGATCGATGTAGGGGGACGAGAAATTCATCCGCGGCAGCACCCGGTGACGGTGGCGCAGCATGTCGGTTCCCAGCACCTCGACCCGGCCGGCGCTGGGCAGCAGAAGGCCCAGCAGGATGGCGATGGTAGTGGTCTTGCCGGCCCCGTTGCCGCCCAGAAGCCCGGTGGTTCCGCCGGCCGGGACCGTGAACGTCAGGTCCCGGATCGCCTCGACCCGTTCGAAACGTTTTCCAAGTCCGGAGACCTCGATGGCAGGGGTGGTGGGGTTTTCCTTCATGGGCGCAATATGGGGGCGTCCCGCATCAAACGCCAGCGCTGCGGCCATTCGCGCAATTGGCACGCCCCTGGCGGCGCGATACTTTGACCCTATACGGGCCGAGGCTATTTGGGATCGGCATGGACGGAATCGAGTTCCAGGACGCAATCGCCGAATCGCGGAGCGAACGCGAAGTCGGGCGCGTGCGTCTGAAAACGCTGATCCGGATCAGATGGGTGGCGCTCACCGGTCAGACGGCGGCAATTCTATTCGTTCGGTACGGGCTCGGCTACGACATGCCGGTGCTTCTGTCTTTGGCTGCGGTTGCGGCTTCGGCGCTGGTCAACGTCATACTCTCAATCCAACATCCGGCCTCGACCCGGCTTTCGGACGGCGAAGCCGTTCTGTATCTCGCGTTCGATACCCTGCAGCTTGCGGTTCTCCTGTTTCTTACCGGCGGAATTCAGAATCCGTTTTCGATTCTGCTGCTGGTGCCGGTGACGATCTCGTCGACGATTCTCAGTTTGCGCAGCACGGTTCGGCTTGGCGCCATTACGCTGGCCAGTTTGACGCTGGTCGCAATCTATCATTTGCCGCTGCCCTGGCAGGAGGGCGGCTTGCAGTTGTCGTCTATTTACGTCTTCGGCATCTGGACCTCGCTGACGCTGGGCTTGGCGTTCATTACGATCTATACCTTTCGCATTGCCGAAGAGAATCGGCGTATGTCGGATGCTCTGGCGGAAACCGAAATGGCGCTTGCCCGCGAGCAGCGCATGTCGGCTCTGGGCGGTCTTGCCGCGTCGACGGCACACGAGCTGGGAACACCGCTCGGGACGATTACCCTGGTCGCCAAAGAGCTCAGACGCGAAGCGCCCGCCCGCACCTTCGCGAGGGCATTGAAATCGAGGTCGAGATCGCCCCGGAAAACGATCCTGCCGCCCCCGGCGCGACCCGCCAACCGCTGGTACGCCGCAATCTCGAAGCTGTCCACGGCCTCGGCAACATCGTCCAGAATGCCATTGATTTTGCCGCGCACAAGGTGATCATGCGGGTTCGTTGGAGCGACGACGAAATCGGGATTGAAGTGCTGGACGACGGACCTGGCTTTGCCCAGGGGGTTCTGGGAGCGCTGGGCGAACCCTATGTTTCGACCCGGGCCGGCGAGGGCAGCATGGGCCTTGGGGTCTTCATTGCCAAGACATTGCTGGAGCACACCGGCGCTCGGGTCTACTTCGGAAACCGGCGCGAGGGCGGGGCAAGGGTTGTCATCGTTTGGCCACGTGCGATACTGGCGGTAGAACATCCGGGGCGGGCCCCGGATCGGCCGGAAGCGGTGCAGGGATGATTGAAGAGAACGACAAACCGGGGGTTGTAGGCGTGGACCGATCGCTGTTGCTGGTCGATGACGACCAACCGTTTCTGTTGCGCCTGGCGCGGGCGATGGAAAAGCGCGGCTTCGAGGTGCGGACCGCAGCGACAGTCGGTGACGCGGTTGCGCTCGCCGCTGAAGCGCCGCCCGCCTACGCAGTCGTCGATATGCGACTCGATGACGGCAACGGCCTCGATGCCGTTCCGGTACTGCGCAACCTGCGCGACGACATGCGAGTCATCATGCTGACCGGATACGGCAACATCACTACCGCTGTCACTGCAGTGAAGGCGGGCGCGGTCGATTACCTCGCCAAGCCCACCGATGCCGATTCGATCGAAGCGGCATTGCTGGCCACAGGCGAATCCAAACCGACGCCGCCGGAGCACCTGATGTCGGCCGACCGCGTTCGTTGGGAGCACATTCAGCGAGTCTACGAATTATGCGACCGTAACGTGTCCGAGACCGCACGCCGTCTCAACATGCACCGGCGCACGCTGCAACGCATACTTGCCAAGCGCTCGCCGCAATAAGACTCTGCGCCGGCCCGTCCCGCGCTGGTATACTCGGCAACCGTGATGACCGACCGAAGCCACCTGGTGCGCTATCTGCCGCGAATGGCCGGACGGCGGATCCTCTGTGTCGGCGATGTCATGCTCGACCGTTTCGTTCGCGGCGCCGTCACGCGGGTTTCGCCCGAGGCGCCAATCCCGGTGGTGCGCGTTGAGCGCGAAGACGCGATGCTGGGCGGCGCCGGCAACGTCGCCGCCAATGTGGCGGGGCTCGGCGGCAGGGCTCATCTGGTCGCCGTCACCGGCGAGGATGCGGAAGCCAAATCGCTCAGCGCCGGCTTCGCGGCATATCCCGGCATCGAACCCGTGCTGCTGGCTGATCCGGCGCGACCGACGACGTTGAAAACCCGTTACGCCGCGTCAGGCCAGCAATTGCTGCGTGCCGACCGCGAACACACGGCACCGATTTCCGGCGTTGTTGAAGAAGCCGTCGCCGCGGCGGTGCGGGCGGCATTGCCGGACGCGGACGCGGTAATATTGTCGGACTACGGCAAGGGCGTGCTTACCGAAACTGTGCTGCGGGCGGCGTTTGCCGGCGCCGCCGGCAAGGACGTGATCGTCGATCCGGCGGGGCGGAATTATTCGAGATACCGCGGCGCGGCAATGGTCTCGCCCAACCGGGCGGAACTCGAAAACGCGGCCGGACACTCCTGTCCCGGCGACGGCGGCGTTGCCACGGCGGCCACGGCGCTGGCCGGTTCCTGCGGTCTCGGTGCGCTGCTGGTGACGCGCGGCGCCGAGGGCATGACCTATGCCGGTGCCGGCGCCGAGGCGATCCACATTCCGGCGCTTCACGTGCGTGAGGTGTTCGATGTATCGGGCGCGGGCGATACGGTTGTGGCGGTTTACGCGCTGGCGCGCGCCGCCGGCGCCGACGAAACCGATGCGGCGGCCCTAGCCAACGCGGCCGCCGGTGTCGTCGTCGCCAAGGAAGGCACGGCCGTCATCGACGACGATGGGCTCGCGGCGATGCTTCACGGCACCGACCTGTTCGCCAGCGAATTGAAAATCCGGTCGCGAAACCATGCACTCGAAATCGTCGCGCGCTGGCGCGACAGGGGATTGCGGGTCGGTTTCACCAACGGCTGCTTCGACTTGGTGCACCCCGGTCACATTGCCCTGTTCCGGCAGGCGCGGGCGGCTTGCGACCGGTTGGTGGTGGGCCTCAACAGCGATGATTCGGTGCACCGCCTCAAGGGCGGGGACCGCCCCATCCAAAGCGAGGCCGCGCGTGCGGTGGTGGTCGCGTCGCTCGAAGCGGTCGATCTGGTGGTGATATTCGGTGAGGACACGCCGCTCTCGTTGATCGAAGCGGTCCGGCCCGACGTTCTCGTCAAGGGCAAGGACTACGCGATCGATCAGGTGGTGGGCGCCGATGTGGTGCAGGAAAACGGTGGCCGCGTGCTGCTGGCCGATCTTGCCGATGGATATTCCACCACCGGCACAATCCGCCGCCTCGCCGGATAGCGTTCATGATCGTTGTGACCGGCGGTGCCGGGTTTATCGGGTCCAACATCGTTGCGGCGCTCACCTCGGATAGGAGCCGGATCGTCGCCGTTTGCGACGTGCTGGGCGACGGCGGCAAATGGCGCAATTTGGCCAAGCATACCGTTGCCGACATCGTGCCCCCCGACGCGCTGTTTGAGTTGCTCGGCGATCACGGCGGTGGCGTCGAGGCTGTCGTGCACATGGGCGCCGTCACCTCAACCGCCGAGACCGATACCGACTGGATTCTCGAAAACAACTTTCGCCTGTCGCTCGATCTTTGGGATTGGTGCACCAAGGCAGGCGTCCCCCTGATCTATGCCTCTTCGGCCGCGACCTACGGCGACGGATCGCTGGGGTTCGGCGATTCAAACGATTCCGCCGATCTTGCCAAACTGCGCCCTCTTAACGCCTACGGCTGGAGCAAGCACCTGTTCGACCGCCGCGCGGTGGCGCTTGCCGAATCCGCGGAATCGCGTCCGCCGCAGTGGGCCGGGCTCAAATTCTTCAACGTCTAGGGGACCAACGAGTATCACAAGGGACGGATGCGGAGCGTCGCCCTGCAGGTATTCGAACTCGCCAGCAGCGGTGAAGCGATGCGCCTGTTCCGCTCGCACCATCCGGACTATGCCGACGGCGGCCAGTTGCGCGACTTTGTCTACGTCGCTGATTGTGTCGACGTGGTGCTGTGGTTGCTCGAAAACCCGGCCGTGTCGGGCCTCTTCAATCTCGGCACCGGCACGGCGCGCTCGTTCGCCGATCTCGCGGGCGCCGTATTCGCGGCGTTGGGCCAAACGCCCGCCATCGAATACATTGAAACGCCCGAAGACATCCGCGAAAAATATCAGTATTTCACCGAAGCGCGAATGGAGCGGCTGCGCGACGCCGGGTTCGACCGGCCCTTTACATCTCTTGAAGACGGCGCCATTCGCTACGTCCAGGAATTCCTGGCGACAAGCGATCCCTACCGCTGACGACGCCCTTCAAGTCCTGCGCTTGGCCAACGATTTCCGCACCGCTGCGAGCTTTATCTCGATTTCGCTTTCGTTGAGGGGGCCGGTCTCGATCATCAGCGACCGCAACGCCATCACCCAGGTATCCGAAACCCCGCGCGAGGGGTCCTCGTGCCGGTCATCGTTTCGATTGCGGGTTTGTGGTGGCTGGCGCGGTAGGCCCCGGTGTTCTGTCCGGTCACCCGGGCAATCAGGGCTTCGACCCGATTGCCAACCAGGTCGGTGTTGTATCTGTGCGTTCGGTGGAACCGGTGGCGCCGGGCGCCCGATCTTCTCGATCGGTCCCTAAGGTCGTCATCGAAGCTACTCCGCGGCTTGGGCGTTGTTGCTGCCGACGGTCTCGATCCGGGCGATAATCTGGGCGGTCGTCAGGACATCGCAAAAGGCGCCAAACAGGTTATTGAGCGAGGCGTTATGCGCGTCGTCGCTCGGCGCGGCGTTACCGTCGGCGACCATGACGGTTTTGTAGTTTAGCATCGAGGCATCGCGCGCGGTCGCTTCGCAACAGACATTGGTAACCGTACCGGTTATCAGCAGCGTGTTGATGGCGCGCGTCTGCAAGATGTCATGAAGATCAGAGGCGCCCTGGATAAAGGCGCTGAACCGGTCCTTCTCTATTTTGAGGTCGGCGGCCTCGCCTTCCAGCTCGGGCCACAACTGATAGCCGTCGGAATCTTTTTTCAGCCCCACCATAACGCCCGCGCGCCTTTTGTCGGTGTTGAAGGACTCGAAGAATGTCGACCACGTTCGCACCGTGTCGTCGTCGAATGCGGTCTGCAGCCACACCACGACGCCGCCCGCCGCCCTGAGGCCGCTGGCAATCCGGTTTATGTTGGGGACGATCTCGGTCGCGGTTGCGACCCGGCCTTGATAGCCCTCGGCGACGAAGTGATTTTGCATGTCCACCACCACCAGCGCCGTGGTGGCGGGATCGAATTCCTCGAACGGGTGCTCGCGGCCGCGCCGCAGGATGACGTTTGCGATCAGGTCTGGCCGCAGCTTGATCTCGTGCATCGCCCCCTCCCCAGGAATCGGACCCGCACCAGCCTAGCGGTGCGACGCCGACATTTCGATCCCTCGCCGGCTAGTTTCTCCGTGTCAACCGGACCCGCGGGCAGGATCTGTGATGGTGTTCAGATTTGCTGAATATTGGTCGCCGTTCTCTCGCGTCCAGTTGTCGGGAATGAACTCCGGCGCCCGCGTCGCGGCAGCACCAAGAACCGTGGAACGATTAATAGTTTCATTTCAATGGGTTACAGGCATTCCTACGGCGATTATCGTGGCTGCTGCCGCGTCATCTTTCAAAACCGGTCTCGCCCCGGCACAATGTGGCGCTGCCCCGCCAGAGGGCGGGCGAAGCCTGGGAGGTGGAATGGCGGAATCCCCGAAACTGAAAGTCGTGACGCCGGCTGAAACGCTGGCTGGCATCGAGATCATTGGGGCCGCGTGTCCCGGCCAGGACGAGATTCTGTCCCCGGAGGCGCTTTCGTTCGTGGCCGGGCTCGAACGCGCATTCGGAGATGAGCGGCGTACCCTTCTCGACCGGCGGCGTGACATTCAGGCGCGCCTCGACCACGGCGCCAAACCGGACTTTCTGGCCGGGACCGCCGATATCCGTACCGGCGATTGGAGCGTCGCGCCGGTGCCCGCCGATCTCCAGGACCGGCGGGTGGAAATTACCGGCCCCGTCGACCGCAAGATGGTCATCAATGCGCTTAATTCGGGCGCCAACGTGTTCATGGCCGATTTCGAGGATTCGCTTGCTCCCACCTGGTTCAACCTTATCGACGGGCAGATCAACCTGCGCGACGCGGTGGCCCGCACAATCACTTACGATGATCCCCAGAAGGGGAAACACTACGAACTCGGCGAGTCGCCCGCCGTTCTGCTGGTGCGGCCGCGCGGCTGGCATCTGGAAGAGGTTCACATCACGGTGGACGGACGCCCGGCGTCGGCGGCACTGGTCGATTTCGGGCTCTATCTGTTTCACAACGCGAGCGCGTTGCAAGACAGCGGTACGGGTCCGTATTTCTATCTGCCGAAACTCGAAAATCACCTCGAGGCGCGGCTATGGAACGATGTATTCGTGCACGCCCAAAAGGAACTCGGGATCGCCCAGGGAAGCATTCGGGCGACGGTGCTGATCGAAACGATCCTCGCCGCGTTCGAGATGGACGAAATTCTGTACGAACTGCGCGACCATATCGCGGGCCTCAATTGTGGGCGATGGGACTATATCTTCAGTTTCATCAAGAAATTTCGCAGCGACCCGGCGTTCACGTTGCCCGACCGCGCCGAGGTCACAATGGTGCGGCATTTCCTGCGTTCGTACAGCCTCTTGCTGATCAAGACCTGCCACCGGCGCGGCGCTTTTGCCATGGGCGGCATGGCGGCGCAGATACCGATCCGCGGCGATACGGTTGCCAACGAGGCGGCGCTCGACAAGGTGCGTTCCGACAAGGAACGCGAGGCAGGCGACGGACACGACGGGACCTGGGTCGCGCATCCGGGGTTGGTGCCGATCGCCAAGGCGATCTTTGACAAACACATGCCTCAACCGAACCAGCTTTCCAACCGGCGCGAGGACACGGAAGTCACGGCCGCCGATCTTCTGCAAGTCCCCGAGGGGCCGATTACAGAGGCAGGGCTTCGCCAAAACCTCAGTGTCGGTATCCAGTACTGCGCCGCCTGGCTCGCCGGCCTCGGGTGCGTGCCGCTCAACCATTTGATGGAAGACGCCGCCACCGCCGAGGTCAGCCGCACGCAGGTGTGGCAGTGGCGAAAGCACGGCGCCACCCTCGACGACGGGCGCGTGATCGACGACAAGTTGATTCGCGCCACCATGTACGAGGAACTATCCGCGATCAGCGCCTCGTCCGACGATACCCTGTTCGAAGAGAGGCACGTGCAGTACGCGCGCGACCTTTTTGAATCGCTAATCTTCGCCGACGACCTGGCGGAGTTTCTGACGATACCGGCTTATGCCCGGTTGGTGGCGGAACAGGATTAGGACCTGGAGTCACCAATCGGGCGAAGCGCCGAATAGACCCATCTGTTCGCAACGGCAGAGTTCCCGGCCGTTTCGGCAACGATGATTTGAAACGATAATTTCGACTGTCGGCCACTGAACCCGGAATGGCCCGCCCCCTCCGCGGCCGCGTGTGCCGCGGCGGCTAGAGCTTTTCCCGTTCGCATGCGCTCACGCGAAAAGCTCTATCCGTTTGACAAAGTACGCGAATCGTCGTCGCCGGCGATTCCGCCGGCTCGGGATTTGCGCTAGACCGAACCGGAGCCGTCGTCCCAGACGCAGGCGCTGCCGTTTCCCTTGATGCGTCCGGCGGTTGGGCCGGCGAAGTGTGCCGTCAGGACAACGGCGCCGGTGTCGGCGTAGTCGTCCACGAACTTGATGCGGGTCTTCCGGCTTTGATCCGGGTCGCTGCAGAACGAGCTCGACCAGTCGGGGCGCGCGATCTGTACCGGATGGTGGATCAGGTCGCCGCTCAGCACCGCCTCGGCGCCACCATCCTTGACGTGAACGCAATAGTGCCCCGGCGTGTGACCGGGCGAGGGGGCGAGATGCACCTGATCGTCGAGTGCGAAATCAGTCTTTACCAGTTGCGCCTGACCGGCCTCGGCGATCGGCAGCACGCTATCCTGCCACGACAGGTAACCCGGTTCGCCTTCCTTCACGTCCTTGAAGTGGTTCCAGTCGCCTTCCGAGAACAGATATTTTGCATTGGGGAAGGTGGGCACCCAGCGCCCGTCCGTAAGGCGCGTGTTCCAGCCGACGTGATCGGCGTGGAGGTGGGTACACATGACGTAATCGACGGCCTCCGGCGCGACGTGGGTCTTGCGCAGGTCCTCCAGGTAGGAACCGTCGCGCATGTGCCAGTGACCCAGCGGGCGTTCCTTGTGGTTGCCGACGCAGGTATCGACAAGAATCGTATGGTGTCTGGTTTTCACCACAAAGCTATGGAAACTGAAGATCAGCATTTGCGCCGCGTAGTCCACATAAGCGGGATCGAGCCAGTGCCGGTGGGTCTCGAACACATTTCCGGTCGAGGCGAGCAGAATGTCTTGCGGGTCGATGAACGGCGCTTCGAACTCGACGTGTTTTTCGATGGTGATGCCGCCGATGACTTGCGGTTTCATGGGTGCCGCCCTCCCCTCTGTGCGTTGTACCCAACCGCTTCCTTGTTAAGGGCCCGGTGGCGGCTTGCCAAGCCGCGCGTCCCTGCGGGCGCCGGATCTGCTGCCCGTGGCGCCGGGTTCAGATGCGTCGGCGGGAGCGCCGGACGAGAACGAAGGCCGTCAACGCAGCCAGGATGATCGCGCCACCGATGCCGGCGAGCACCGGCAAAAGGGGCGCGAGGGGCGCCGCTTGTCCGGAGTTGCCCGCGGCAAGCCGCGCCGGCGCCGGGTCGGCGACGCCCGCCGGGTGGCTCTCGAGATCATTCGACAACGCGTTCAGATACAGCACCACGTTGGTCGCCTCGAAGTCGAGGCCATGGTAGCGCGCGCGTAATCGGGCCTCACGGTCGATGACGTGGGTGATCGTGCCGTGCATCTGATATCCGTCGTCGGTGGGCGTAAACTTGAGGCCGTACTCGGCCGCCAGATCGCGCGTCGCCATCGGTTGGCCGGGGCCGCTGGTCAGGAACAGATAATTCACCGGATCGACGCCCTGGCTCGTCATGTAGGACCGCATGATGTCGGGCGTGTCGGTGACGGGATCTGTGGTGATGGCGATGAACTGCACCCGCTCGCGCATCGGCGTCGGCGCGACCAGGTCCTGAATTTCGACAATCTTTTGGGTGTTGAGCGGGCACACGTCGGGGCAGGACGTATAGATGAAATACAGCACCACCACCTTGCCGCGAAAATCCGCAAGCCGGACGGGGTTGCCGTTTGCGTCCTCGAGCGCGAACTCCGGCGCCGGCCGGTTGATGAACTGGACTTTGGCCTCGAGGCGAGCCTGCTGTTGCTCCACCGCATCGAGCGAGTGCGCCGGCGCCGAAACCGGCACGCTTGCCAGCCCGGCGAGCGCGATAACCGCCGCACGTGCGAACAGAAAGACGGATTTCATTACAAGTCCCAAACCGCGATTATAGAAGCGCGCATTCGTTAACATACAGCGCCCCTGCCCGGCACGACAGTCGCCGGCGCGAGGCCTCACAATCCGGTGAGTGCGATGTGCGGCCGCGTGCCGGCCGGGACCGCGTTCCGCCGGAGGCGGGCGACCCCTAGAGCAGCATCCGTTCAGTAATCGCCGAAAGCGATTCCACCTGAACGGATGCTGCTCTAGCGGCAGACGATGCGGGCCAGCAATTCGGGCCTGCCTCCGCCGGGGATGGCTTCAAATGGGTAGGTGGGATCGTCCGGGGCGTATTCCCTGCCGTCCAGGTATTCGCCCGTTTCCGCGTTGTGGGCGGTTATCTTGCGCAGGCGGAACTGCCACGACTGGCAATCGTACTCTATGGTCTGGACGGTGTAGACATTGGCGTTGAAAACTTCTTCCCAACGGAGTTCGGAATAGTAAGCCCTGACCATGACATTGCTGCCCCAGCGCGAGATCGAATCCTGGTCGCAAAAAATCGCCATACTCACCCGAGCGCAAATACTCGACCCAGTCCGCGGCATTTGCCGGCGCCCCCGAAAGGCCCAAGACCCCTGCAGCGAGGATCACAAAGACGGTTGGAATCAGCGTGCGCATTTTTCTTTCCTCCGCAATATCAGTTCACCCCAGCCCCCCGGGTTGAAATCATATACTGAGCGGTCGCGGCGCGACCGCGCAGGCGGGTAGCCTTGGGTCCGCTGCCGTGAGCGAAAAAAACCTGAGCGGTTCCGATCGAAACGAAACCGCTCTAACCAACACCTGACTCCCGTGGATCCGACGGGCGAATGTCCGCTATCGGGAGAAGGAGCGGAATTGGAGTGCCCTGAGCTGCCTCAAAGCAAGTGTGCGCAGATTCTTTATATCGGCGCAATGGCCGGTACGACTGCGCCGGGTCGAAAGCGGACGTTCGAAACCCGGGTCTATCCAAGGACCGAAAATAGATGGCGCACCCGGCAGGATGAAAGTGCGAACTGGACCTTGGTCGTTTCCCGACCTCGCCCCAACGTGTTCTCCCAGAAGAACATGGATTCCACCGAAATGGCCTGGTGGCCCGCTAGAACTCCGTAAGTTTTCACCACTGTGGCGCCGCCACATTGGAGTAGAGTGCCGCTGCCACCTTCAAATACGGGCCGCCGCAATCTCTACGCGAAGGCTGCACATATGATTTCGGGCGTCACGCTTTTGCGAAAATACCACGAAAACGAAAAGACGGTCTGCCAATATTGCGGAGATTTGCCATGAGTCTCGCCGACGAGCTGCGCAAATTGCACAAAACGCTGCAACTGGAAAAAATCCGAAAGTTCAAGCGGCGCGTTTCTTTCGGCGACCTGATTTCAGAACGGGATGAAATTGCGGCCGCGTACGGATTCGGCAAGGGAACAACCTGCTACGACAACGTCTTGGTGCTGGGTGACGTTGCCGTCGGGCGCGACACCTGGATCGGACCCAATGTTATTTTGGATGGCAGCGGCGGTCTCAGTATTGGTGACAACTGTTCAATCTCTGCAGGTGTTCAAATCTATTCACACGACACGGTAGAGTGGGCAACGAGTATGGGAAAAACACCCGTTGAACATGCGCCGACCGCAATCGGATCGGGTGTCTATATCGGTCCCAACAGTGTAATCCAGATGGGGGTTGGCATTGGGGACCGTGCCACAATTGGCGCCATGTCTTTCGTCAACAGCAACATTCCGGAAGGCGCCCGGGCATGGGGCGCACCGGCCAGGGTCGTCAAAGAACCTGCCGGATAGAGGACCGCAGTGGGTGCAGATTCGGCCGGTTCACGCCCGCGCCAGCAGCCGCTCGTAGGTGGAAATTTTTGCGGCGCGCGCCGAAGCGATCCGCGCAATGCAAAGATGACCGCTAAGGATCAAAAGCGGAAGTCACAACATCGCCGGGAAGATGGCGCACCCGACAGGATGAAAGTGCGAACTGGGTCTTGGTTGTTCCGCTGACTTGCCCCAATGTCCGTTGTTTGCCATAGGCAGACCCGAGGGAGTGTGTCGAATGTCTAGGTTTATTCCGCGGCTTCGCGCGCGCCTTCCCAGGTGAGGATCCTCTGGCCCAACAGGCGCCCGAAGGTTAGCGCTGGCGTCAGCGACATGCCGCCCAAGTGGCCCGCGCCAGAGAGGCGCGCAAAGCCCAGCACCTCGCCCGCGGCGTAGAGGTTGGGGATCGGCGATCCGTCGGCGGTAGAAACCCGCAAGCCGCCGTCGGCGTTGATGCCGGCCGGGCTCACCACGGTCATGCCCACCGCGCGAATGGCGAGGTAGGGCGGCATGAAATGGACGCAGTATCGCCAGCGTCTTCTATCTCATGGTGCCATCTATGATGTTGTTGGTGAAACACCGATGTATTTTTTCAAGGCCGATAGGGATGCGACCTACAAAGAGAATATTGAATATGAGGTATGGGTGGAGTTACTGAAACGACAGGACAAACTAGATAAACGCATTATGAGTAAATTGATGAACCGGCGTATTGGGAAAATGCCGAGGGGGTGAGGGTAAAAATCTAAAACCTTTTCCTAACCTACAAAGGATGCATTAACGGGTTTGAGAAATACTGGTGGGGGCCTGAAAATTGGCACCATCCCGTTTGCACTTCCCTGTAATTTTTCCTATCCGTCCAAACAATCCAAACTCACCGTTTATGACCGTATCGGGTTGTAGGGAAGTGGTGCCGGCGGGGTGAATTGAACACCCGACCTATGGTTTACGAAACCATTGCTCTACCCCTGAGCTACGCCGGCACATAAACAATTTTGGAAAACCATACCTATTCGCAACAGACCAAAATTGCAAGGATTTAGGTTCTGTCCAATACATCCAAGACACTACCACTCCGTGCCCTCCCATCCCGCATTTTGGTGAGTTCTGCAAATTGATCAGGTGTTCTGGTTTGGCCGTAAAATCTTTCTATCATATTCACCGATGTGCCCATATTCCTTGCGAGGGTATAAATGTTAGTTCCCTCCTCAAGCCGGAAGGTGGCATATGTGTGTCGCAAACTATAAATCGTCCTTCTGTTTCCTTTATCGTCAAATCCAACGCCACTCGCATCAATCAAGGAATTAAAACTTTTCTTAAATGACCGAATCGGCCGTCCATCCCTATGTGCAAAGACAAAATCATCAGGTGTTGGTTCCACATAGAGTTTTTTAATCCGTTTTAGATAATCCAATACATCTGTATTTCTTGCTACAACTTCCCTACTTCCTGTTTTACCTGATACAGAAAAGACAACAACGGGTTCAATTTCTCGGTTGTTTGGTTCAATACGAATATCTTTCCAACAAATTGTGGCTGCTTCGCCGCTTCTAATTCCTGTGTTTGCAAGGATAAGAACATAGTTCCACACCAAAGTGCGATCTCTTGCAACAGATGGATGACCAGTAGAATTTATCCAATTGCGAGAATGCCTTACCAGTTTGTTCCAATCTGCTCGTGTAAAATGAGGACGCCGCACATCCTTACGAGTTGGTTTTTGGAATACAGGAACTTCTCGCAGATATTTCATATCCTTGCACCAACGCAGGAACCGTAGGATTTCACTTGCCTCGCCGTGTAAGGTGTTCTCACTTGTTGGTTTGCCGTATCTGGTGTGTTGTCTCCGCCAATCAAAATAGGCAGTCATGTTTCTGCTATTGAACCAATCCAAAGTTTGACCCTTGGAATATGCACGAAGATGTTTCCCTACTATTGTGTTTATATCTCTATAACGAGTAGGCGTCTTAGCCTGTTGCGTGGTTAAAAACTGATCAATAATTTTGGATGCAGAAGGTGCATTAATGGTTTCCCCAGCTAAGACCTTCATTCGTCCATCTTCATATA